>JAEEGL013396503.1_pt1 | contig 17811 bp, 12 predicted proteins | sample 9134231 | NCBI WGS metagenome assembly JAEEGL01 (sample SAMN16246548, study PRJNA631951) | gut metagenome | biome: gut microbiome; feature: rumen; material: fiber-attached | host: Bos | place: Iran: Karaj | collected 2018-10 | reverse complement strand
TACCCCCCCCCCCCCCCCGTCAAGCGTTTTTTGAAGTATTTCAAAAAATTCGGGTGTAAAGGCGAAAAACAGAGCAAAGCGTGCAATAATGCGGTAACGGGTAAAGGAGATTAAGAGGAAATAAGTTCCGTCAAAATCCGAAAACCGGGAACTCGGATAATTGTTTTTTACTTTTCGCCCGACATGTCCAACAGTACGAGATACTTCTTCAATAATGTGGGTTCTTGCAGTAATGCGTCAAGCGGAACGGCTTGTTCGACGGAAAATTTCCCGATACGCGTGCGGCGTAATTGCGCCAAATGCCCGCCGCAGTTGAGCTTCTCGCCGATGTCGTGCGCTAATGATCGGATATAAGTGCCTTTGGAACAGCGGACGCGAAGATGAAGGTTCGGTGCGTCGTAATTTAAAAGATCGCATTGAAAGATGGTGATGAAATTGGGAGTTGTTTTCGGTTCCTGTCCTTTGCGTGCCAGTTTGTATAAGGGAATACCGTTGATTTTCTTGGCGGAAAAAATAGGCGGTTGTTGATACTGATCGCCCAAAAAACTTTGCAGAACGGTTCGAATAATTTCTTCGGTAATACCGTCGGTCGGTCGGGTTTGTGTAACCTCACCTTCGCGGTCGTAGGTGGTTGTTTCGACGCCGAGTTGAATAACGCCCTCGTAGGTTTTGGTGCCGCACATCAATGTCTGTGAGGCTTTGGTGGCTTTCCCGAGAACAATCAGCAACAGACCCGTTGCCAGCGGATCCAGGGTGCCGGCATGTCCGATTTTGCGAAAACCGAAGGTTCGTTTTAAGCGTCGGATAACGTCATACGAAGAGCATCCGTACGGTTTATCGATCGGCAAAACGCCGTCGACGTTTGTTGTTATTCTTGCACGTTTGGCGTGAACGGACGAGTGTACCCAGGGAGTTTTGGTGTTTAAAGGCGATGACGATAAAGACGACGAGGCTGGTTCTAAATCCGACATACGAATTCAGGATATTCAGTGATAACGGGCTCCGTCAAAAAGATAAAATTGTTAATTTTGTAGTAATTTACAGAAGGAACGGTATAAACGGACAACAAACATCCTCAGGCACGCCGTCGACGATCCCACGAAGCACAACTTTACCATTGCGCCACGCAGGATGCGTACTTTTTAAGACTTGACCAACTTAAGCAATCTCCAACACCACTTCCCAGGCGGTAAAGGGACGGTTTTGCGATTTGGCGACCGCCGGATGCGTCAACTTGCCTTTGAAGACATTCAAACCGTTTCGCAGATGTTTATCGTCGCGCAAGGCTTTTTCGTATCCCGAATTCGCCAGTTTTTCGATGAACGGATAGGTTGCGTTGTTCAGTGAAATCGTGGCGGTGCGTGCATAGGCACCCGGCATATTGGTTACGCAGTAATGGACGACGCCGTCGACCGTATAATACGGATTGTCGTGCGTAGTCGGGTGACTGGTTTCACAACAACCGCCCTGGTCAATCGCCACATCGACAATCACGCTGCCTTTTTTCATCGTTTTGACCATGTCTTTCGTAACCAGTTTCGGCGTCGAAAGCCCGGCGACCAGCGCGGCACCGATGACGATATCCGCATCGGCAATCAACTTTGCAACGTTATCCGGGTTCGAGTAGGCGGTTTTGACTTGATTATGGAAAATTGTCGTAATGCGTTCCAATGTCGGTTGCCAGTTATCCAGAACCGTTACATCCGCACCGATGCCGTGTGCGATAAACGCGGCGTTTTGACCGACGTGACCGCCGCCGAGAATAAGAACCTTCGACGGGGGAACGCCCGGAACGCCGCAGGGCAACGTTCCGCAACCGCCGTGTTGCGTCTGAAGCAAATTCGTCGCCGTCAATACCGACATGCGCCCGGCAATGGTACTCATGGGCGACAACAGCGGCAATTTGCCGAAGGCGTCCGTGACCGTTTCGTAGGCGATACAAACGGCACCCGAGTTGATGAGAGCTTCCGTTTGTTCCACATCCGGCGCAAGGTGCAGGTAGGTGAAAAGAATTTGGTTCGGACGGATTTTCCCGTATTCCGACTTCAACGGCTCTTTGACCTTCACGATCATGTCCGACTTCTGCCAGACTTCATCCGCCGTTTCCAAAACGGTCGCGCCTGCTTTGCGGTAATCCTCATCGGTAAAGCCCGATCCGACGCCCGCATTTTTTTCAACAAAAACGCGGTGCCCCTGCTTTGTCAGCGACGCCACAAAGCTCGGGATAATGCCCACGCGATTTTCGTTAATTTTGATTTCTTTTACGGTTCCGATGTTCATGATGATTTCTTTCCCTATTGCGAAACGGTTGGCAAAAAATGTCAATGTATAACGACGGCGGATGCTTCCGTCTTTCCCGATTGAAAAACTTTCGTTTTTTCCCTACAATGCCCCCGTATGGCTTCCGTGCAGACAGCTTTTTTATCGGATCCGACGGTACATGAAACGTTGGAGAACGGTTTATCGGTTATTTTCTTACCAATCCAACACTCCAATGTGCTCGCCCTCCAGCTGTGGGTCAAAACTGGCAGTATCCATGAAGGGCATTTTCTCGGTTCCGGCGTTTCGCATTTCGTCGAACACATGGTGTTTAAGGGCACCGAAACGCGCGATTACGAGACAATTTTCAAAGAGGCTCAAAACCAAGGCGCGAAGTTAAACGCCTATACGACGTTTGACAGGACAGTTTTTACCTATGATGCCTGTATTAATTCGCTCGATGTCGGACTGGATTTGTTGCAGGATATGACGCTTCGGGCGACGTTCCCCGACGAGGAGTTTAAAAAAGAACGCGAGGTCATTCTCCGCGAAATCGCGATGTGCAAGGACGACGCGGACGATGTTTTGAGCGAACGGCTCTTCGCGGAAGCGTTTCGCCGTCACCCGTACCGTTACCCGGTCATCGGCGTGAAAAGCATTTTCGAACAGCTGACGCGCGAAGACGTACGGAATTATTGGCACGCGCGCTATGCCGTCAACAACATGACGCTGATAGTCGCGGGCAATCTGTCGCAAGAGGCGGTTTTTGAAAAAGTAAGGCAATTTTTCGGCACTCATAAACCGCGCAGCGTTACACCCGTTTTGGTACCGAAAGAACCTCTCCAGTTGGCGGGACGAAGCGGACGCGCCTATGGGGATTACCAAATCGTACGCGGCGCAATCGGATTTCGCATTCCCGGATTGGGACATAAAGACGGCGCAAAATTGCAGGTGCTCGCGACCGTTGCGGGCGGCGGCGAAAGTTCGCTTTTATACCGGGAATTGCGTGAAAAACAACGCCTGGTGCAGACGATCGAAGCGGCTTCCTGGATGGGTGACACGCACGGTTTGTTCATTATTCAGTACGCCTGTGAAGCGGGAAAGCGGAAAGCGGTCGAGACGTATCTGCACGAACATTTAACGGAACTCATAAAAAGCGGTCTGACACAGGATGCCGTCGCCAAAACCTACCGACAAGCGTTGTTGTCGGAACTGGATGCCTGCAAAACGGTTTCGGGACAGGCGCACCACGTCGGTTGGGCGAGCGTCTGTCTCGGCGATGCCGACTACACGCAACGCTATCTGGAACAACTGCGAACATTGGAGGTTGAGGATGTGCGCGCAATCGTCGATACCTATTTAACCTTCGCCCAAAGCACCTGCGTATCGCTGGAACCTTTGACCTGCAAGCCGTCGGTGACCAACGCGACGGTTGTGGTGTCGGAACGGTTGCCGTTGGAGACCGAAATCGTCAACGGCGTACGCATTTTGTACCAACCGTGCGCCTTGCCGAAAACGCACATCGAAGCTCTTTTTTCGGCAGGTGCATTGTACGAACCGTCCGACAAGCGCGGTTTGTCGCAACTGCTGGCGACAATGCTCACAAAGGATACGGAACAGCAATCGGCTTTGAAAGTTGCCGAAGCCGTGGAAGCGCTCGGCGGGCAATGGAACGGGTTCGCCGGCAACAACTACCTTGGATTATCGACGGAAGTTCTTTCGACGGACGCGGCAAATGCCGTTCAATGGCTTCAAAACGCGCTGACGCGACCGTGCTTTGTTTCCGAAACGTTCGAAATCGAAAAAAACGCACAGTTGTCGGAGATAAAGGCCATGCGGGATGATGCGTTTTACGTCGGCTTTCAACGGTTGCGGCGGGAATTTTTCAAACATCACCCTTACGCCGTCGGTTCGTTGGGAACGGAGGAAGGGCTTCTTGCACTGACGGTTGACGACTGCAAACGCTTTTACGGGAAAATTGTTTCGGCGGAAAATGCCGTTCTTTCCGTTGTTTCGTCGTTGCCGAAAGAGCGTATTTTAAAGTTGCTGGATCCGCTTTGTGCGGCGTTGCCGAAAGGGCATTTCAAGACGGTTGCGGAACATATCGACTGCCCGCCAACGTTGCGCACGGAAGAAACGTCTTCCAAAGAACAGGCAATGGTATTTGCTGCGTATCCGATGAGCGGTTACGCGGGTGAGGATTTTTATGTCGGCGAATTTTTGGAGGAACTGTTCAACGGTCTCGCAAGTACCTTTGTGGATGAGGTGCGCGAAAAGCGCGGATTGGCGTACACGGTCGGTGCAACGCGTTTGTCGGGTACGGAGAAAGGTATGTTCTGTCTATTTGCCGGGACGCATGCGGAGGCAACGGAAGCGGTTGAAACGGAAATGTCGCGCGCCGTTCAACGCGTTCTCGACCGAAAACTGACAAAGGACGAATTCGAAACGGCATGCACATCTTTGAAGGTCAACCGTCAACTCGGTCTGCAAAGCATCGGCAAAAAAGCGTTTGCCGCCGCATACAATGCCCTTTTGGGTCTTCCGAACGAACGATGGTTGCGTTACGAGGAAGCAATCGACGCAATGACGATTGACTTGTTTTACGAACGTTGCGAAAATTATTTGAAGCCTTCGCAGGTTGTGAATCTCGTTGTTAAACCGTCATGAAGATAAACAAATCCCTTATTCTCCTTTCATTGTTCGGCGTTTTGCCGTTGGGGCTCTTTGGAGCAACAACCGAAACCGCATCCATTGAAAGTCGCACCGAAGGTGTTGAAGAAAAGACGAAGCATGCCGCGAAAAAGAACGAGCATAAGGTAAAATCGGAGCACCCGTCGAAGCAAAAGACGGCGGACGATCAAAAATCAAATGCACGAAGTAAGAAGCGTACCGTTTCGTCCGCAAAATCCGAACGCCGTAAAACAAATTCGGAAATAGAGCAAAACGCAGAAGCATCATCGGAAAAGAAAGATAAACCGCTATCCAAAGCCGAAATCGAGGCTTTAAAGGCAAAAATCGATTGGAACGAACCGTTGCCGTTGTCGCCCGCCGTGCATACGGGAACGTTGAAAAACGGCATGCGTTACTATATTTACCCGAAGAAGGGCGATTGCGATGCGATCAGCCTGCGTCTGTTGGTGAATGCCGGCGCACTGATGGAAACCGATGCGGAAGACGGTTTGGCGCACTTTTTGGAGCACATGGTGTTTAACGGCAGCAGGCATTTTAAACCCGGCGAGTTGATTCCTTATTTTCAGGAGAACGGCATGAGTTTCGGCGGCGACACCAACGCTTTTACGTATTACCTGCACACTTGTTACAAGCTGGATGTTCCGAAGAACGACGAAGCATCATTGCAAAAGGCACTGACGGTGCTGAACGACATGGGTTTCGAAGCTCTGTTTTTGCAGAAGGAAATCGATCGCGAACGCGGCGTCATTTTGGAGGAAATGCGCAACCGACAAGTCGATACCGTTCGCACGTGGGAAGCCGGCAATCGGTTTATCTTTTCCCAATCGTTGATGTCGAAGCGTTTTGTCATCGGAACGAAAGAAACGCTGGATGCGATGAAGACGGGGGACTTTTTCCGCTTTTACAAGAAGTGGTACACGCCGAACCGTATGTCGCTGATTATAACGGGTCCAGTGGACGTTCAAAAAACCGTTCGTTTCCTTGAACAAACCATGACGCAAACGGCGGAAAAGTCGGCGGAAGAGCCCGACATCGGCACGTTTCCGCCGCCGCGAAACGGTTTGGCGGTGAAGGTTGTTAACGATCGGGAATTGTCGAACACTTGGGTTGCGCTGACGGCGGTGCAGCCGTTCCGCGGTTCCGAAACGGTTACGTTGAAAGACAAATACCGCGAAATTGTTTGGGCACTCACGGGCGTGATATTGGATCAACGTTTGCAGGAACTGGTAAAGACAATGCCCGTAACGGATGCTTTCTTCGATTGGGAGAATAACTTTCGCAAATACGAAACAGGCGAATGTATCTTCTTGTGCAATGCGAAAGATACGGACGAAACCGTTCGTTTGTGCGAGCGTTTCGTGCGCTCGGTAACGCTTTTCGGCTTTGCGCCGTCGGAGTTGGAATATGCCAAGTCCGTTATGCAAAATCGTCTACAATCGAACATCATCAGGGAGCAATCGGCTTCGGCGTGCGATTTAGCGGACGGAATGGTGAACGGTTTAACGAAGCAAAAGATCGTTTTTGCCGCAACGCAGGAACAGGAATGGCTTCAAAAATTGTTGCCGACGATTACGACGGACGACTGCCATGCGCTTTGGAAGGAATTGTGGGGGGACGGCGGTTATCTGTACGTCGGCGGCAATTTCGATTCGGAAGTCACGGAAGCGCACATAAAAGATGTCTTCCTGAAATCGCAAAAAGAAAAATTGTCACGACCCGAACCGTTTGAAACCATCGAATTCAAGTCACCGTTTTCGACACACAAGGTTCCGAAGCTCTCCTACTATCGCTACCATCCGGATTTAGGGACTGAAACATTCACGCTCGGGAACGGCATTCGCGTTACGCTGAAACATACGGATTTTGAGGTCAATACCATTCTCGTCCACGTCGGTATCGGTTGCGGTCTGATGGATTTCAAACAGACTCCGTATCCCGGATTGCCGCAGTTGCTGAGTGCGGCGTTCGTCACCGGAGGGTTAAAACAAGGTTCGCAAACGGCACTCAATCGTTGCTTTGTCGGTAAAAACATCGGTTTGGATTTCGATGTTGACGAAGATTGTTATGCTTTCAAATGCCAAACGGATCGCAACAACCTGAAACAACAGTTGGAATTGATCGGTGCTTACTTATTGGAACCCGGGTATCGAACGGAAGGCGAAACGCAATTTCGCAAAAACCTCCCGTGGCGTTACGAAGAGTTTGCGCACAAACCGAACGGCGTGGTTGCGTCTGCGGTACAGGATTTCTTATCCGGCGGTGACACGCGCTATTTTTTTCCGCCGCGGGAAATTTTGGAAAAACGCAATTTTGTTGAAGCCGCCTCCGTTTTGAAGCCTGTTTTCGAAAAGCAATACATGGAGATAACCGTCATCGGCGATTTCGATCGCGATGCGCTGATGAAATACCTGTTTGCAACGTTCGGGCAGTTGCCGTCGCGTGAAAAAAAGAAAATCCTGCCGAAAGATTCCGGCAATTCCTATTGGCCGAAGTCGCAAACCAAAACGTTCCTTTTTGATTCCGATATCGATAAAGCGGTTGCGTACGCGGTATGGTCGATACAAGCGTCCGAAGATCCACGCGAAACTGCGAAAATCGATGTCCTGTGCGGTATTTTGGAAAATCGTCTCGTAAAAGACATTCGAGAGCAAAGCGGCAACACATACGCACCCTATGCTTCTTCTTATATCACCGAAACCTTCGGTCGCGGTTGCGTGAAAGCGTACGTGACGACTTCGTCCAACAAACTGGAAGCCGTCGGCACGCAAATCGTTCGTCTGGCGGATGATATGGCGAACAACGGGATAACGCAGGCGGAACTGGATCGCGCCGTCAAACCGTTGATTTCGGCGTTGGAGAAGAATCGCGTTACCAACGATTTTTGGATGGAGTTTTTGAAAAACGCACAAGCGCGTCCCGAAAAACTGAGATGGCACCCGTCGGACGAAGCACGCTATCGGAACATTAAACTGAAAGACATCCGGGCGTTGGCAAAGCGTTATTTGAAACGAGATAATGCGATTTGCATGTTGGTAAAACCGAGGTTGGGAGTGGGAGAGAAGAAGGCGGAAGGGGAAAGTAACGGGAAACGTTGACAAGCGGATCCAGTTGAAAGCAGGCGCGATTATTGGAATTTCAGAGTTTCATTGATTATTGCCGTCATGGGTGTTTTTTATAGCCGAAGTACTCGATGAATTGGGCATTGCGTTCGGTTTCACGGATCGTTGCGGAAATTTAGATTCAAACAGGCGGGCGTAGGGCTTTCCCCAAACAAATTCTTTAAATTCGGAGACAAAATTCGGATGCGCTTTTCGAATTTCTCTCCACTGTTTTATCCGCTGCTTCGCCGTTCCACCGCCCACCGATAGACTTCTTCGTAAGCCTGCACCAAGCGTTCCCAGCCGAAATCGCGTTTCATGGCGTTTCGTTGCAGGGTTCGGAATAATTGCAGACGGTCAAAGTATGTAGCGCATGCCCAGCCGACGGTATTGTAAAGCGCATCGTTCGTTAAATCCTGAAAGACAAATCCGCAACCGCGACCGTTGATTTCGTCGCAATTTTCGACCGTATCCGCCAAGCCGCCCGTTTCGCGCACAATCGGCAGCATGCCGTAACGCAAGGCGTACATTTGATTAAGCCCGCAAGGTTCAAAACGGCTCGGCATCACGCAAAAGTCGCAACCGGCGTAAATTTTGTGCGCCAAATCCGCCTCATAGCCGATTTTGACGCGCAGACGGTTCGGGAAATTGCGATCCAAATCGCGTAAGCGTGCTTCCCATGACGGTTCGCCGCTTCCCATGACGACTAACTGCATCGATAAATTCCGCAAAAGGTACGGCAAAATTTCCAGAAGCACATCCAGCCCTTTTTGTTCGCACAGACGGCTGACGACGCCGAACAACGGCACGTGTTCGTTCGGTAACTGCAACAACTGACGCAATGCCTGTTTGCAGGTTTCTTTCGGCTCCAAATTGTGACATGTGTAATGCGCCGCAATCGACGGGTCGTTCGATGGATCCCAACGCATCGTATCGATACCGTTCAGAATGCCGATTAAATCCGCCGCTTTGAAACGCAAAACATCATCCAGACCGCAACCGAAGGAAGGGGTTTGAATTTCCTTTGCATAATGCGGACTGACCGTCGTCAATTTCGTGGCGTGATACAGCGCACCTTTAAGAAAATTCACGTAGCCGAGTGCTTCCAGGGAATGAGGATGAAATTCGGACATCGGAATTCCCGCCCGATACAGCAGAGACGGCGAAAAAAGCCCCTGGTAGTTCAAATTATGGATGGTAAAAACCGTCGCCGTTCGGTATAGCGGCGAGTGGGATAAGGTTGTGTTTAAATATACCGGTAACAAAGCCGTCGTCCAATCATGTGCATGGATGATGTCTGGGCACCAACGAAATGCTTCGCATACGGCGAGCAAAGCGCGACAAAAAAACGCAAATCGTTCGCCTTCGTTCAAACCGCCGTAGACATTGTTCCCGCCAAAATACGCATGATACTCGATAAAATGATACGTTACGCCTTCGGAGCCATACGTCCAAACGCTGCACAAACGTATCCCGTCGCCAAACGGTACCGCGATATTATCGGTTTTTGTCCAATCGCCGTTCGGCCAAACGCTCCCGTACAGCGGTAATCCGACATGAACCTCATACCCGCGTCGAGCCAGCACTTTCACGAACCCGCTCACCATTTCTCCCAAACCGCCCGTGGTAACGAACGGGAAACACTCGGGAGTTGCCATCAAAACGCGCATGGATCACTTCTATTATAATTCCCGTTGCCGACGAACGCAATCGTTTCACACGAACGAAAACATTGACGCACAACGCAGGTTGTGTTAAGAGGGGGGCGTGAAAGAGAAAAAAACGCCGTCGGTTCTGCATTTTCCGGAAGCGGGACAAAATGCGGAGTTCGAGCAAAATCCTCAGCAGGACGTTACGGTTCACGGACGGAAAATTTGGAATTGGCTGGTTCAACATGTGCAACTGTGGGTTCGTATTGCCTGTGCCGTCGTCGTCATCGGCGGAGTTATCGTCGTGTTCCGTTGGATGAACGAACGCAAGGCTCAAGAGTGCCTGCAGGGTTACCAAAGCAAGACAACGCTTGCGGAACGCGTCGTCTGGGCGGAGGGCACTTCTTTGCCATCAGGCGTCGGGAACGTGCGCGGTTTGATCTTTCTGGAACAGGCAAACGAAAGCATGAAAGCAAAGGAGTACGAAAAGGCGTTGCGTTATTATCAAAAAGCCAAGACCCACTTGAAGACCCAGCCTTTGTGCGACGAAGCGGCGATCGGTTGTGGATTTGCTGCGCTTCACGTCAACGATTTGGAAGCGGCGGAAAAGGAATTCCATCCGCTCTGCAAAAGCACCTCCAAATATATTCACTCGCAGGCATTGTACGGGTTGTGTTACGTCGCCGGGAAACGCGGGAATGCGCAAAATTTTTCTCATTATAAAACGCAATTGCTCGGGTACGATCTGAGTAACGGGCTTGCAACGCAGATTGAGGTTTTGTTTCCGGAGATGGGGAAATAGGGGGGTAATCTTTGTTCATCGAAATTTTTTCGCAAGGCGGTGCTGGTAACAGCAAGGCTTTAAGGAAAGTCATAGCGTGCTTCGTGTTAAACAACCGAAGGCATTTATGGACGCCCGATAAGCGGTTGTGCTGTTGAAAATTCTTCAAGTTCGCGGTGTGCACTCGGTGGTGTTTATTGCTGTAGTGTCGAAAGGAACTTCGAGTTTTATCCCTGTTTTTTGAATTTATAAATCGGAGGTATCAGGAGAATGGGGACTGGTTCAATCTACCGCGGGATATTTAGGATGTTATCTTTTGCAAAGGGGTTAGTTTGAATTACATTTTTCCGCGTTGCTCGGACGGTATCGAAACAACCGCCTATTTTTTCCGCCAAGAAAATCAACGGTATTCCCTTATACAAACTGGCACGCAAAGGACAGGAACCGAAAACAACTCCCCATTTCATCACCATTTTTCAATGTACTCTTTTAAGTTACGACGCACCGAACCTCCGTCTTCGCGTTTGTTGCTCCAAAGGCACTTATATTCGTTCCCTGGCGCATGATATCGGCGAGAAGCTCAACTGTGGCGGGCATTTGGCGCAATTGCGTCGCACGCACAGCGGGACTTTCTCCCTCGAACAAGCAATCCCGCTCGATACATTGCTCGAAGAGCCGTCGTTATTAAAGCAGTATCTGGTACCGTTGAAAGCGTCGGTCGGAGGATAGTGTGCTTTTATACGGAAAACTTTTTCTCTTCGAACGACAGGCGAAAAAGGAAAATGTTTTTCCCTTGTAATGTATTTCGCTTTTCGGCAGAATTTTCTTGGTTGATGTTATGAATATGAGCTATAAAAATTTCCCGTTCCGCCTCATCGGATGCACCCTGTTTCTGTTCGTCGGCGCACGGACGCAAAGCGTAAAGGCGATCTTGCCGGATCCGAGCGTTGTGGAGGCGCATTGGCGGAAAAATCCGAAGATCTTCCATGAAGCATTCGATGCGCTTTTTCCGCAAGCGGAAAGTCTGCATCTTTGGAACGAAGGATCTCCGGATTGGTTCAAAGAACAAAACGGGAATCCGTATACAGTAGAAACGGACTCCGATTTGTTATCGTTTCACACGCTTGATGATTTAAGAAAGTTGTCGTGCGATGCCGATTTGAAGAAAATCATCAAAGTTTTGTGCAGCAAGGAATTCTTGCAAAAGGTCTTAACGGAGGAGGTTGTCGGTGCTATTTTTGCCCATGCGGTCAGCGGTAAAGATTTTAAGTTGAGTATCGTGTTTGTGCCGCGTCCGTATTACGATAACGGTTTTTTTAACGTGCTCGGTAAAGGTTCGTTGTCGATGATTATAAGGTGCGATCACAGAGAAGAGGAAAATCGATTGCACTGCTCTTTTGTTTTTGACTTTGAAAAGGAAAAAAGTGTTGCGATGTTGAAGAATTGCACGGTATCCTGCCGTGCAGGCAATAACGAAATCGAAATGGAATTTTTAAAAAAAACGAATAAACTATCCGACTTTCCATGGAATGCCGTACGGGAAGCAAAGAAGAAATTTTCGAACATGTACGCAAAATTACGCGACGATTTTAAAAAGGGTCGCAAAAAATATGATTGTTGTAAAATTTCTGAGGATGCAAAGGAAGGAAAATCCGATCTTGAGCGGAGGCTTAAGATGTATGGCAGACCGTCCTGTGTCCGTGAAATGGAAGAGTCGGAATACCTGGAGAACCCTTGGCTTATATGGGTTGACCCGGAGGTTCCGGAAAATTCTCAGCTTCCACGATTATACGATCAGTATAAAATGTCATCCGTGCTGGATGTGTTAATTACCGAAGACTTCCTGAAGGGCATTTTCGGGGAAAAATTTTGGAATATTCTTGAATACGACATATCGGAATGTGCCGGATCCGGTTTTCACGTGAGTTTTGATATCTCCGAAATCTCAAATGCCGACGGATTAGAGGTTCTTTTTAAGTGTTGCCGTTCATATCATGGAAACATGAAACAGGATGCTGTTTCTTTTGAACACACATCCGGATACAATGTCACTCACCGTGATATAAACCGGGAATGGTTTGATTCCAATTACATCGAATTTGTCTTCTTTTATGATCCTCTGGAGGATAAAATTTCTCACGTAAAACTTCGGAATAAACTCATTCTGAATGACGAACTCATAGCGGAAGGCATCGAGCGGGACGTTCTACTCCCGGTTGATGGTCAGGATTACGATGAACCCGGCTCCTTTGAGGCGTTGATGGAATTGCACGGTATCATAAAGAAAAACGGTACCCGTCCGTAACCGTCTCCTTTGTAATGCAATTCCGGTCGTGCAATCGGTTCGTACGTGGAGGGATCTGCTTTCGGAAATGTTTTTTTGAGACGGCGAAAGCGTCGAACCGGCAAGTCCCGCATCGGTAACCGGGCAAAAACAGCACCCACTCAACCGCACGGAAGACAATAAAACCCAATCAATAAACGCGCTTTATCCCAACCGCAACGGCATCACCACGCAACGGAAATTATCGTTGGTTTTAATGACGCCGGGGCTGACTTCGTCTTTAAATTCGAAGAAGATCGTATCTTCGTCCAGGGCTTTCAGCGGATCCGTTAAAAACTTGGAATTAAAGGTGATGCTTACCGGTTTTTCGTCGGCTTCGTACTCGACGGCAATCGATTCATGCGCTTCACCGTCCGCACCGGAAGCCGAAACTTCCAACAGATTTTGATTAAACGTTAACTTAACGGTGTTGTTGTCGAGATTCGAAACCAACGCCGCCCGTCGGATACTTTCCAGCAACAAAGCGCGCTCCAAACGCACACGATGTTCCGTTGTTTTCGGCAAGACCTGCAAATAGTTCGGGAACGTACCTTCAATTTGCTTCGAAACCAAATAAATCGATTGTGCCAACCCGCTTTTTTGTGCATTTTCATCCAATTCCAGCTCGAAACCGACCTGACGATTGTTGAAATAAAGCTTCACGGGAGCGGATTGTTGCAACAAATGCTCCAATTCGCCGACGGCCTTGGAAGGCAAAATAAAGGATTTTCCGCGCAACACCTGCGGAACGTCCATCGATTGTTGCATCAAACTCAACCGCCGCCCGTCCGTCGCTACGACATGCAGTTCCGTTGCGGTATTTTCGCCAGCACTGCCTTCGGCATCCGATGCTTCTTCACCGCCCTTAAACGCAAACAAAACGCCGTTCAACAAGTAGCGATTTTCGTCCTCCGACTGAGCAAACGACACGTGGCGCAACCAACCGCGCAGTTGCTGCTGTTCCACAACGAGCGCTTCCGTTTGTTCGAACATCGGCAACGGCGGGAACTCGGCATCATTCATTCCCATAATGCGGAACTTCGAACAACCGCAACTCAATTTCGCCTGATCGTCCGAACATTCCAGTTCAATCGTTCCCTCTGGAAGCGCCTTTGCGATCGATGCCAGCCGACGCGCCGGCAATGCAATCGAACCAGCTTCCGTCACGTCTGCCGCCACAGTGCAACGAATGCCCATGTCCAGGTTGGTGGTGACCAGCTCCAACGCACCTTCCCTGGCACACAAACGAACGTTGCTCAAAACGGGCAATGATGTCCGCATGCCGACGACGTTCAAAACCTGACCCAATCCGTTATTGAGAACGTTCTTTCCAATCCGAACCTTCATTTTCCTCATTTGGAGCGAAATACGATTTATTTGCAAGGATTTTTGCCGAACGGAAGCGAAAATAAAAGCTTTATAGAAAGCATGTTTTGAGGAATTGGTACAAGTAGGAAAAAGTAAGCCCATGTTTGAATTGTCCTCTTCCTCCAAACCCGATATGCTCGAAAATGTGCGGATCCAATATCGCCAAACACTTCTTACAAATCTCACTATTACGGCGCGCCTCTAACAACTGTTCAGGTGTTTTGAAATCCGTCAAACGCCCCATGCGTGTACCATCCAGGCAACAACACATCACAAAACCATCCGAATCCACCATAACATTGTTCATCATATCGCACGTATGAAGCTGCCTGTTTGGACGATACAAATACCGCTCCATAAATAAGTCCTTCGAAACATTCATCAAATACTCGCCAGGAAGTTCCCCCCTAAGGTACTGTTGCATCCGTCTTGCATCATTAATAAAGGCGTAATACGGCTCAAAGCACACCCCAAGAGAACGCGCCCACCTACGTGCTGGTTCAATTTCGTGGACGTTAAACTGGTACACATGAAACCGAATCACAAAAAATCCAAAAAAACCATGTTCACGGAAGGCTTTTACCATCCATTCGACATTCGACTTAATTCGCTCAAAATCAAACTGATGGATCTTATCGTACGACGCCTGACTAAATCCCGGCATTGAAAGACTGATATTTCCGATACACGTTGCATCAAAGTCATCGGACAATTTTGGTCGAACACTCGCGTTCGTACTCAAACTCATCAAGCAATCTTCTTCCCGTCCCATTTTGATAATTTCTGAGAATTCCGGATGCAAAAAGGGTTCATTCCAGGCATACAACACCAATCGATCGCCTTTTTTGAGGAACTCGTGCGCCTTCAAGTACCGAACTGTTTCCCGAAAATCATCAATCGAAAGATACGGTTTTTTCATGCTCTTAACGTGATTCAAATTATCCTGCCCAACCTGGCAATAATAACACTTTGCATTACACGTTCCTGTAATTTCTATCGCAACCCCGCGATTTTTTGGAGCCTTCCGATAGTCCCAAAAACGTTTTGTTGCCGCTAAAGCTTTTAAAAACTGTGTCATTAGCCTTACTCCTACTTCTTTCTTCCTTCAAAGCAACATTTTTTCAACCACCGTTTTATTCTCCCGCAATCATTTGCGTCCCCGTTTGCCCTCTGTTATAATAAATGCAGTGGATTCGTCCGTTATCGTCGATCTTTCATCCAAAGCCATGACCATGGTGTTGGCGCTGTCGTTGCCGTCCATTCTGCTGGCGACGTTTGTCGGACTCGGCGTCAGTCTGTTGCAGGCGTTGACGCAGGTGCAGGAGCAAACGCTCGGTTTCGTGGTCAAATTGATTTGCATTACGTTGGCACTGGTGCTGACGGCGCATTGGATGGGAATGGAAATGCAACGCTATACGGAATCGATTTTCACCATCGTTCAACAGCAGAAATGCCGATGACGCTCGAACGGCTGCAACCGCTTCTGGATGTGTTGCTGGTGCTGGGATTTTGCAGCAGCCGCATCACGGGATTTTGCTCCGTTTCGGTTTTTTTCGCCTCGCAGTATTTAACGGGAATTGCACGGCGCGCGCTCATTCTGGCGCTCTCGTTGGTCATAGTGCCGCCGCTGTTCGATCCGAGCCTGGCGTTACTCCATGACAATCGCGGACTGTTTGTGCTTTTTCTCATCAAAGAAGTGTTCATCGGCGTCATCTTCGGCTGGCTGACAAATTTCCTCTTCTACATCGCCCAAAGCGTCGGCTTCATCATCGACACCCAGCGCGGTGCTTCCATGGCGAGTTTGTTCGATCCGATTTCGAACTCGCAAACGTCTCCGTTGGGTGATTTTTTAATGAAATTTACCCTGACGCTCGCCATCACCTGCGGCGGGCTGTTGTTGTTTTTGGAAGGTCTGTACTTCAGTTACGAAAAAGTTCCCGTCTTAACGCCGTATAAAACACTGCCGCCGGCCTGGAACGCGTTCTTCACGCATGCCATGGGCGGGCAACTGTTTCACCTGCTGGTGCTGCTCGGGGGGCCCGTTTTGTTCATCCTGTTCCTGTCGGAATTCGGCTTGGGGCTGGTGACGCGTTTTGCGCCGCAGCTAAACGTTTTCTTCCTCTCGATGCCGATTAAAAGTGAATTGGCGATGCTGTTTTTCATCCTCTATCTTTCGTACCTGATGCACTATTTCTGTACGCATTTCGGAAGCGAAACCCGAACGGAAACCTTTTTGAGGCTTTTGACGGGATAAACACCGCCCTGACGATATGAAAAACTTTGTTTCCAAACCTTCCGTCCTTTTGCAACGCAAGGATACGTTGTTGCTTCCTTCTCATGGCTGAAAAAACCGAGCAACCGACGGCGAAAAAGTTGCGCGATGCGCGCAAAAAGGGGCAGGTCGCCAACAGCAAGGACGTTACGTCCACGGCGCTGTTGATTGTGATCTTTGCGTACTTCGGACTGCGGCGCGACGCGATTCTGCAAACGCTTTCGGAAGTGACCGCGGTTCCGGCGCTATTCTTCAACGAACCCTTCCAATCCGCTCTGCAACACACGGCGGGCGCCTGTCTGTTGGTCGGGATACGCGTTATTCTGCCGCTCGTATTGTTGGTATTTCTCACCGGCATTATGGCAAACACCTTTCAATTCGGGCTGCTTTTTGCGCCCGAATCGATCAAGCCGGATTTTAACAAACTCAATCCGATGTCGAAGCTGAAACAAATTTTTTCCCTCAAAAACCTCATCGAATTCCTGAAATCCGCCGCAAAAATCCTCTTTTTGAGCACATTGTTGTACTTCGTCATCCGCAATACGTTGGATCCGCTGTTGAAAACGCCGTTCCTGACGCTGAACGATTTTTTCAACATGCTACCGCCGATTATGAAGACGTTCGTCGTGAATGTCCTGTTCGCCTACATAACCGTCGCCGTGCTGGATTTCATGTTTCAGCGCTTCAATCACAAAAAGCAGCTGATGATGACCAAGGATGAGGTGAAGCGGGAATTTAAGGAGCAGGAGGGCGATCCGCAAATCAAAGGCAAACGCAAACAACTGCATCGCGAGCTGTTGCAAGGCAGTCCGGCGCAGAAAACAAAACGCGCTTCGGCACTAATTGTGAACCCGACGCACTACGCGATTGCGATTTACTACAACGACCTCATCACACCGCTGCCGATCGTGCTGGCGAAGGGCATCGATTTTCAGGCGCAGCTGATGAAAAAAGTCGCCGCCGAAAACAACATCCCCATCCTGGAAGACGTTCCGCTGGCACACGCCCTGTACGATCTGGCAGAGGAAGGACGTTACATTCCGCGGGAACTGATTGAGCCGATCGCCAAGGTGGTGCGTTGGCTGCAGGAGAGGAAGGAGGGGAAGAGATAAACATAATCTTGCAAAATATACAAAATCAATACTCCATGGTAGCATGGTAAGAGCGGAGAAGAGCGGAGAAGAGCGGAGAAGAGCGGAGAAGAGCGGAGAAGAGCGGAGAAGAGCTGGAGGCGTGAAACATTTCCTCGCCGATCGCTTTCCAAATCTGGCTTACCATTATCTGAACGTAAGAACACATTATCGACAGATCGTTCATATTAGGCGTTTTATCAACTTTCTTAATCGTGAACACCCGGAGATTTGTGTTTC
>JAEEGL010105402.1_pt1 | contig 17811 bp, 16 predicted proteins | sample 9134231 | NCBI WGS metagenome assembly JAEEGL01 (sample SAMN16246548, study PRJNA631951) | gut metagenome | biome: gut microbiome; feature: rumen; material: fiber-attached | host: Bos | place: Iran: Karaj | collected 2018-10 | reverse complement strand
TTGGATATTCAAGATGAACTTCAAACATTATATACTAGTGGTACAGTATTCCATGCTTTCTTAGGTGAAAGATTAAGTGATTGGAAGGCAGCAGCTAACTTAGTTAGAAAGATAGCTGAAAATTATAGATTACCATACTATACATTATCTCCTACATATTCAGTATGTAAGAATCATGGATATATAACTGGTGAAGTATATAAGTGCCCTAAATGTGGACTTGATACAGAAGTTTATAGTAGAATTACTGGATACTACCGTCCTATCAGAAACTGGAATGATGGTAAATGTAAAGAATATGAGATGAGAAAAGAATATAATTTAAAATGTTCTCATTTACCAAAAGAAAAGAAAAAAGAAAAAGAAAATATGATAATGCTATTTGGAACAAAAACTTGTCCAAATTGTAAAATGGCTAAAACAGTCTTAGATAAATCTAAGGTAGATTATAAATATATAGATGCTGAAGATAATGCCGATTTAACAAAGAAATATGGTGTTAAACAAGCTCCTACATTAGTAATACTTAAAGATGGAAATCCTGAATTAGTTAAAAACTTATCTAATATTAAAAAATATGCTGAAGAGTTTAAAATCTAATGTATGATGTTATAATTATTGGCTGTGGTCCTGCAGGAATGACTGCAGCCTTATACTTACTTAGAGCGAATAAAAAAGTTTTAATATTAGAAAAAGAAACCATAGGTGGACAAATATCATCTTCACCACTTGTCGAAAATTATCCAGGAGTATCATCTATAAGTGGATCTGAATTATCCAATAATATGTATGAACAAATAATATCTTTAGGAGCAGAAATAGAATTAGAAGAAGTTATAAAAGTAGAACCGGGTAAAGTTAAAAAAGTAATTACCATAGATAATAGTTATGAAGCAAAAAGTGTTATTATAGCTACTGGTAATAAATATCGTTTATTAGGACTTCCTAATGAAGAAAATCTAATCGGTTCAGGAATACATTTTTGTGTATCATGTGATGGAGCATTTTATAAAGATAAAGTTGTAGCAGTTATTGGTGGTGGCAATAGTGCAGTAATCAATGCTACATATTTATCTGACATCTGCAAAAAAGTTTATTTAATTCAAAGAATAGATAAATTAACAGCCGAACCTTCTTTACAAGATAGACTAAGAAAAAGAAATAATGTAGAAATAATTTTATCTCATCAAGTTAATAAAATTAATGGAACAGATTCATTAGAAACAATAATTTTAGATAATCAAAAAGAAATAAAATTAGATGGAATGTTTGTAGCAATAGGACAAGTTCCTCAAAATGATTTCGTTAAAGATATTATTAATTTAGATGAAAGAAACTATATTGATTCAGATGATTCTAAAACAAACCAAGATGGTATTTTTGTAGCAGGAGATTGCCGCAAAAAGAAATATCGTCAATTAACAACAGCTTGTAATGATGGAACTAATGCAGCATTAGATGCTATAGATTATTTAGAAAAGTACCAATAATTGGTACTTTTTTTTAATTTCCTTCATAAACTAAACTAGGAGTGATTTAGAAATGGGAATGAAAGAAATAGTTACAAAGGCAGTTATTGGAAAAGGGAAAAAAGATTTTAAAAAGACTTATCAAATAGAAGTAGAAAATGTGCCTAGTACAGTTTTAGGTTGTTGGATAATAAATCATACCTTCCAAGGCAAAGAAATTAACAATAAAATAAATATATTGGGATCATTTGATGTTAATGTATGGTATTCTTATCAAAATGATACTAAAACTATGGTGACTACTAAAAAGATAAATTATGAAGATATGGAAGAAATAAATGCTAAAAATAGTACCGAAGGAAATAAAGATATCATAATTCGTACTTTAAAACAACCAGTTTGTGTTAAAGCTACTAATGACGGTAATAAAATAGACTTAGATATAGAATATACCTTAGGAATAGAAGTAATCGGAGATGCTAAAGTTAGAATATCTGAATTGGATAGTATTGATGATTGGGAAGATTTAAATAAAGAAGAATCAAAGGAAGAAACTAATATGAATATTAATCCAGAATATATTAATGATAATAAAATAAACTAAAAAGAGATTGCTAAAAAATAATCTCTTTTGTTCTTGCTATTAACAGAATAATTTTATATAATTGTTACAGTAGGAAGTGTTCATATGGATGAATATAACAAGTTGTTAAGTAATATAGTTAATAATATCTTAAATAATAAAAATGAAGATATTAATTTAACTAGAGAATTAAAAAATATTTTAAATATTAATCTATATACTTTATTAATAAATTTAAATAAAAGAGAATTTGAATACCATATGGATAAAGAAGAAGAAAAAGTTATTTTAGAGTTTATTAGATTATTAAACAACTTCAAAGTCCAAGTTGAACTTAACAGAAAGAGAGTTCATCTAGAAGAAAGTGCTTCCAAAGTATTAGATTCTTTTTATAAGAATGAAGATATACTATTAGATTATTTAGAAGATAATGTGGGCATTGAAGATATGCTACTTTCTGCTGATATTCAGAAAATAGATAATTTAATTATTAATTTATCCAATAAAAAGAAAGAAAAAGAAAACATAAACGAAGAAAAAAATAGAAAAATAATAGAATATACAAAAATACTTAATGATAATAATTATAATGTAATAGAAGATAAGATTATATATAATAAGAAAGAAATTGATATAGAAGAAATAAAAGAAATATTTAACTATCTACTCAATATAGATAACTATGAATTTAATTATAAGAATTCTAAAATTAATAATCTACAATTAAATATTGTCAATGATATTATTAATAATTTAAATAGTAATGAATTAAATTTAACTAGCATTAGTAAAATAATTATTCCTCTATTATTGAACAATATAGGTTATAACTATAATAATAAATCAATAGATGGTAGTGCTTTTAAAATAGACAATATCTCCATTAATGATCTACTAGCTAATAAGCATAACGAAATAAAAGATAATATGGCTAAAATAAACTTTAAGGGTACGGATATTGCCTTATCAAACAGTTATCTATTTGATAAAATAAATCATATCTTCAAAATAGGAAAATACTATTTCAGTGAAGATAAATTCATTCTAGATGATAAAGACTTTAAAAGTTCTATCGTAATTAGTAAAATGATTGATTATTTAGTAAATATGATTTAAGTAAACGTATGTTTACTTTTTCTTTACATAATAATATAGATTTTTAATTTATTTTTTAGTATAATTATCCTAGGTGTAGTATATGAATAATGAATTAAATAGTATTGAAGGTATAGGACCTAAAACAGTAGAATTACTAAATAAATTAAAAATCTATAATAAAAGTGATTTGTTATGTCATTATCCTTATAGATATCAAATATTACAAAGAAGTGATATTAGTAATTTATCTAATAATGAGAAAGTAATAATTGATGGAATGATTGAAGGACAACCAGTTTTAGTATATTTAGCAAGAGGTATGAAAAAGATTATTTTTAGAATAAGCAATGGTAAAAATATACTAAATATTGTTATCTACAATAGAGCTTATTTGATAAATGAGCTTAAAAAAACCAGTTATGTCACTATTATTGGTAAATATGATAAGAATAGAAATACATTGGTAGCCTCTGAAGTCAGAATGGGTAAATTACCAGATAATCCACAAATTGAAAGCATATATTACACTACTAGTGGATTATCTAGAAAAAGTATTGCTAAATTTATCAGTAATATTTTAGAAGAAGAAATTCCAGTAATTGACTATCTTCCAAATTATATTAAAGAAAAATATAATTTTATCTCTAAATACGAAGCTATACAAGAAATACATAATCCTACATCAGTAATTCTATTAAAAAAAGCTAGACAAAGACTTAAATACGAAGAACTATTTATGTATTTATTTAAAATAAATTATTTAAAAAGAAAACTATCTTTAGACAATAAGTATATTGAACGAAAAATTGATTTAAATAAAATAGAAGAATTTAAGAATAATTTAGGATTTGAATTAACAATAGATCAAAATACATGTATAAAAGAAATACTAGATGATATGTCTATAAATAAAAGAATGAACAGATTACTTGAAGGTGATGTTGGAAGTGGTAAAACAATCGTAGCATTCGTCTCTATATATGCTAATTATCTATCAGGATATCAAAGCGCTTTAATGGCTCCTACTGAAATACTTGCCCAACAACATTATGAAGATGCATTAAAGTTATTTAAAAAATATAAGATGAATATTAAACTATTAACATCCTCAGTCAAAAAACAAGAAAAAGAAACAATATTGAAAGAACTAAAAGATGGTAAGATAGATTTATTAATAGGTACCCATAGCCTAATTCAAAAGGATGTTATATTCAATAATTTAGGATTAGTAATTACTGATGAACAACATCGTTTTGGAGTAAATCAAAGAAGTTTAATAAAGAATAAAGGAATATATACAGATGTATTATCTATGAGTGCTACTCCTATACCAAGAACATATGCCTTAACTATCTATGGTGATATGGATTTATCAATGATCACCACTAAACCAAAAAATAGACTTGACGTTATCACTTACTTTAAAAAAGAAAAAGAAATAACATCTATATTAGAACTAATGAAAAGTGAATTAGATAAGGGCCACCAAATATATGTTGTAGCACCTTCCATTGATATTGAAGAAGATAGTGAAGTAGAAAATGTTACCACTTTAGTAGAAAAAATGAATTTGGCTTTTGGTAAATTATATAAAATAGGTGCTATTCATGGTAAACTAGATACCAAAGCAAAAAATAAAGTAATGAAAGATTATGAATCAGGTAAGATAAATATTCTAGTATCTACTACAGTTATTGAAGTGGGAGTTAATATACCTAATGCTAGTATGATAGTAATATTTGATGCTAATTATTTTGGCCTATCAACATTACATCAACTAAGAGGTAGAGTAGGAAGAAGCGATATTCAAAGCTACTGTATTCTAATAGCAAAAGAATACGAGGAAAGGCTGAAATTCTTATCAGAATGCAATGATGGATTTAAGATTAGCGAATATGATTTCAAGACTAGGGGAGAAGGAGATTTGTTTGGTATAAGACAACATGGAGAAGTAGGATTAATACTAGCTAATATAAATAAAGACTATACTATGCTATTAAGAGTAAAAGAAGACATAGATGAATTTATGGATAAATACTTTACAAATCCAGAAGAATACAAAGAAATAAATGATGAATTAGAAAGACTAAATCTAATTATTTAAAAACTTATATAAAATATCTTGCATAATTTAAAAAAATATATTATGATAATATTGTCATAAGATAGAGATATCTTGTGATCAACCTTTTTGCACTCTCTACATTTTTTGTAGGAGTGTTCAACCAAAACCCCCTGAAGGAAGAGATGATTCAATATCTCTTCCATTTTTTGTAGTAAAATCAAGGGTTTATGAAGATTTAAAACTTGAAAAAATATGGCTGGGTGACATTTGGGTGACATCTAAAGTTAACATAGTGTATTAAAATAATAAAAATTTGACTGGAAATATGCTATAATATCTAATAGAGGTGTTGATATGAAGTATAAGAAATTTTCTTTTAGACATGCAGAGGAAATATTTACCGTTGATGATGATTTTACTTATTTATGGAAAGAAGTAAAAGATGTTTTAGATAGCATAACAGATGAAGACATAATAATGGAATTTAATAGTGAAAAAAGAAAGGCAAAGAGTATTTCAGAAGCAATAAACAAGTTGATTGATGTTAGATTAGTTGAAAAAGGTTGGAACCCACAAAGTTATATTTTTGCTGATTCAGATTATTCAGATTCAAAGGGGACTTGGAGATTAGATTTTGCCAAAGACACTATTGCTATAGAAGTTGCATTCAACCATGGAGGAAATGTATCTTGGAATCTTATTAAACCGGTTTTATCAAGTGAATTAAATCATGTTGAAAAGGCAATACAAACACAGGCTGGTATAGTTATTACTGCAACAGATGCTATGAAAAAAGCTGGAGGGTATGATGGTGCAATTGGTACCTATGAAAAGTATGTAGAATATTTAAAACCTTTAAATAATTTATTAACTACTCCTATGATGATAATAGGACTAGAGCCACCTGAAACTTTTATTATTGAGCACAAAAGTGACGGAAATAAAACAATTGGTACTGTAAAGATGATAAATCAAAGTCAGGAAAAATAAAAACTATTATTTTATATATGTTTTATGTTGATCTTTTAGATAGGTTCTGATATAATATTATATATAATAGTATTACTTTAAACAGGAGGTTTATATGGAAAAAACATGTGTAGAATTATTTGCTGGAGTTGGTGGATTTAGGTGCGGGCTTAATCATGTAGAATTAAACGATGGTATTGTTACAGAAAACGGAAATTGGAAATTTTTGTGGGCTAATCAATGGGAACCTTCTACAAAAACACAAGATGCATATATTTGTTATGGGACAAGATTTGGCTTTGAAGATGTAAGCAATATGGACATCTTTGAAGTAAATAAGAAAAGTATACCTAATCATACTTTATTAGTGGGTGGTTTTCCATGTCAAGATTATTCTGTCGCACAAACATTGTCAAATAGCAAAGGTATTGAAGGGAAAAAAGGTGTATTATGGTGGGCAATTGAAGAAATTCTTTCAATAAAAAAACCACCATTTGTATTGCTAGAAAATGTTGATAGATTACTATTATCACCTGCCAAACAAAGGGGAAGAGACTTTGGAATGATATTGAGAAGTCTTTATGAGAATGGTTATGATGCCGAGTGGAGAGTAATAAATGCTGGTGAGTATGGATTGCCTCAAAAAAGAAGAAGAATTTATATATTTGCATACCACAAATCTACAAATTACTATAAAAAAATGAAGAACACAAAAGGAAGTAATATTATATTCGAAAAAGGAATATTTATTAAACAATTTCCTTTAAAGAACCAATATGAAGCAACTACTGAAGCAAGCGTATCAGAATATAAAGATTTAATTGATATAAGTAATAACTTCAAGTGTGAGTTTTATAATGCTGGAATAATGCATGGCGGTAATATATATACAGTTAAAACAAAATCAGATTTTAATTTAATTTATCCATTAAGAAATATAAGATTAGAAACTAAAGTTGAAGATAAATTCTTTTTAAATGAAGAACAGATAAAAAAATTTGCATTTTTAAAAGGAGCTAAAAGAATTCCAAGGGTTAAACCAAATGGGGAATCATATTATTATGCAGAAGGTTCTATGCCATTTCCTGATAATTTAGACACTCCTGCAAGAACTATGTTAACAAGTGAGGGTGGTATTAGTAGAACAACTCACGTAATTGAAGACTATATTACAAAAAAACCAAGATTATTAACACCAATAGAATGTGAAAGAATTAATGGCTTTCCTGATGATTGGACAAAAACTGGCATGACAGATAAGAAAAGAAATTTTATGATGGGTAATGCACTTGTTGTTGGAATTGTAGAGCGAATAGGAACAGAAATTGAAAAAATTATAGATGATGAAAAATAGAATCAAATAATTGATTCTATTTTTACGATATATTTTACAATATGTATGATATAATATAATTGGTGAAGTAAGATGAAAATAGTAGTATATAAGGGATTTAATTTAGAATTCTTAAGAAATCAAAAAGTGGAACCATTAGTAAATAATGATTTTAAGTATAAGTTAAATTATTTGATAATGGATGATAACTACAAAAATCAGATTATGATGGCTATTTTGTCAAATATAAATACTGATAAAGAATTTTTTATAACATATGAAGAATTTGAATTAGCATATGAGCATATTATATTATTTGTTGGCCAAAATAATTTATCAATTAGGATAATAAATAATAATCTTTATGTTGGTTTATATCCTTTAAATATATCAATACCCGAAAGTTTATATACTAAATTAATAGAAAGTAAAGAACAGGATAATTCTAAAAAAGAAGTAGATAAAGATTTAGAGAAATTAAATAAGTTTTATAGTGATATTTATTTGGATAATGATAAGTTTTATGGTAGTTACTATAATTATGAATTGATTAATCCAGATGTAGAAGAAATAAAGAATTATTATGAAATAATAACTGAGTCAGAAGAATCATTAGAATATGATTACCTTGTTGATATAGGTAATGATTATGACAGATACATAGAACATATTAATAATATAAAACAAAATAATTATAAAATAATTGCATACAAAAAAATCTGTCAAACTACTGTTTCAGATAATATTTTGCAATCATTAAAAGCACATTGTTTATATTTAAATGTTGAAAAAATATTTGAACTAAAAAGAGATTATACAAAGGCTTCTCCAATCAAGGAAGAATTGAAAAATATTGCAAAAACAGTATTGAAAAGAGAAGACTTTGAATTTAGACCAATAAAGTTTTATAAACAACCTGATGTATCCCTTGAATTAGAAGATATTAGTCAGGGAGATATAATGGAATATATCGTTGATGAGGCTGAAAAAGCGTATGCGGGGAAAAGTTACAGGGATATATTCATAACTGCTCCAACTGGAGCTGGAAAGTCTATGATTTTCCAATTACCCGCAATATATTTAGCACAGAAGTATAAAAAGTTAATCATCATTATAGAACCATTGAAAGGATTGATGAACAATCAATGGGATAATTTAAAAAAAGCAGGTTTTAACAATGTAGAATATTTAAATTCTGATATAGCTACAATTACTCAAAGAGAAAAGATTGTTGAAAATATTAAAAGTGGTCAAACTGATTTATTATATGTAAGCCCTGAAACTTTATTATCTCATTCATATGAGTCATTAATTGGAGATAGGGAAGTTGGGTTAATAATAGTAGATGAAGCGCATATTGTTACAACCTGGGGTGTCGGATTTAGACCAGATTATTGGTATTTAGGTTCATATATTAATAAATTAAGAACTCGTCAAAATAAATCTGGGCAATCTAAAAAATATTTTGATTTTCCTATTTTTGCGTGTACTGCAACGGCAGTAAATGGTGGAATTGATGATAGTGTAATGGAAACGTTTATTAGTCTATATATGAGGGATCCAATTAAAAAGATAGGATATGCCAAAAGGGATGGAGAAGATAGAGATATATCATTTGAAATCAATGTAAAAGGGGAAAATATAACATATGATAGATATCTCTCAGAAAAGGTAGATGTCCTTGGCCAAAGGATTAACAAGTGGGTTGATAATAATGACAAAACAATAATATATTGTCCTTATAGTACAATTGCTCATCAAATGAAAGATGGTGTTGGAGATTTTAGAATTTTAGATGTTTTTAAAGATGATACTGGGGTATATACCGGCGGAAATTATGATGTGTTTGAAAAAAATGAATACATGAAAAAATTTGAAGATAGTGAAATTAATGTAATGTATGCAACTAAAGCATTTGGTATGGGAATAGATATCCCTGATATTCAAAACGTATATCATTATGCTGTTACAGGTGGACTAAGTGATTATATTCAAGAAATTGGACGTGCGGCAAGAAAAAAAGGTATGCACGGCAAAGCAATAATTGACTATTTTGATGGTGACATGAAATATATGAACAAACTATTTGGAATGTCACAAATAAGACAATACCATGTAAAAAAATGTTTATCAATTATTTATGAAACATATAAGAATAAGGGAAGAAGAAATTTCTTGATTAATCCAAGTATGTTTAATGGAGTATTCGGTAAAGCGGCTAGTGGAGAAGAAAATGGAACTACAAATAAATTAAAAATTGTGCTATTAATGTTAGAAAAAGATTTATATGATACTTATGGAATATATGTATTAATATCTAGACCTGGGTCATTATTTACAAAAGGTTTTACATGTATTAATAGAGAAGCTGAGCAAGAGGTACTTAAAAGCAAATATGGAAAATACTTTAAGAGAGTTGCTAAAGGAAGAACCAACGAAGGTGGATATAAATCATATGCAGTAATAGTTGATCCTGGTGATGTTTTTGAAATTGATTTGAAGGGTATATGGGAAGAATTCTATCCAGACATGTCATTTGCTATGTTTAAATATTATTATTTTAATAACAAAAGAGTTATGTCAGAAATATCAGATAATATAATGTCAAGAGTAAAACTAACTGTGAAACCCAATAAAGGAAAACTAAATGAGTTATATGCCAAAGCTCATGAAGAAATAGATTACATTACTTCTGTTCTAGATACATTTGGGAGAACATTTTTTACAAAAGATGAATTTAAAATCAAGCTAAATCAAAAATACAAAAAAATGTCAAAATCAGAAGTAATAGCAAATACTTATTTTGATATAGTTGACCCTAAAAACAATTGTATTAAATATTCTAGAAACGAAGAATTTGAAAAATATCAAATTAGCAATGGAAATATAAGATATTTGGCTGAAAGTGTACTCGGGAAATCATCAATGTTTCGAAGATTTACACATGATGAAAACTTAGAATATATGAATTATGTTTCTGAACAGTCAAGTAAAGCAGATATTGAGGCTTTAAAATTATTATCTCTATTAGATATTTTGACTTTTGAAATTATTGGAGGAGATTCGCCAGAAATATTTATCCGTTTGAATGCACCAGATAAAGTTAAAAATATAGTTGAGGATAGGGTAATATATAAAAATAAATATGTAGAAAAGGCACGAGAAAAACATTATAGAAATGTTAAGATTATGGATTATTTCTTTAGACATTTTACTAATGATACTGATAGATGGAACTATATTGAAAAGTATTTCTTAGGTGGAGATGTAGTAAGTGAAATTCCAAATTATGAAATAGAGTCTCAGTCTTCTGATACAAATTATAAACAAATTAATGATTTTATAAAAGAAGAAGATTCATATTCTCTAGCAGACTATTCAGATTGGAAAGACATTTTCAAATCTTTAGTAAGAGAAGAAAAATACAAATATTATATTAATATTTTAGCTAAGAATAATATTAGAATTCCAGATTATGGATTTACAAATGTTAAGGTAAATGACGTAGACGTTGAATCAATGTTTATCTACACTGATAATAATATAATTATTACATATGAATATGTTCCTTATGATGTAATAAAATTATGTAATGAAATAGGGTGGACAGTAATTAAAATAGATGAAGTAGAAAAAGAAATTGATTTCTTAAAGGAGTTATAATATGGCAAAAATATATCCTACATTTACAGATGATTTTCATAGTAGTTTGGGTGAGTACAAAATTTTTAATTCACTAAAAAAACTTCCTGATGATTGGTATGTTTTATATTCATTAAATTGGAATAATAAATTAGAAAATGGTAAAGTTCAATGGGGGGAAGCAGATTTTGTAATATTAAATAGAATATATGGATTATTAGTAATTGAAGTAAAATCTGGTGGTATAGAATATAAAGAAGGAATTTGGTATCAAACAAGATTAGATAATTTTGAAAAGAATCAAATGAAGAATCCATTTAAACAAGCTGATAAAAGTAAGTATAAATTCATATCATTATTGGATAATGTATTATTTGATAATAAAAAATGCTATGTAGATAAAGCAGTGTGGTTTCCTTCAATAAAGGATATTGATTCAGATAATCTTCCACCAGAGTATGATGAAAGAATTGTGCTTACTGAAGATGCTTTAGATAACCCATTACAATATATAATAAGAGCTTATGATTTTTATAATTCAAAGCATTATACCTTTATGGATAAGGAAGATTTTGAAAGAGTCTTTTCAATTTTAATGCCTGAATTTAATTTGATTCCTTCCGCTTCTAATATTGTTGAAGAAAATGACTATTCATTTTTGCAACTTACGCAAGAACAAAAGAAAGTTTTAGATTTTATTTCGGACCAAGGTAATGCAGCGATACAAGGTGGAGCAGGAACTGGGAAGACTTTTATTGCAGTTGAACAAGCGAAAAGATTTTCAATAAATGGAGAAGTATTGTTCCTATGTTTTAATAGATATTTGTACAAACATTTGGAAAATAATTGCTTTCATAACAATGTTGATTATTTTAATATTCACTCTTTTGTTAATAAATTTTCATCAGATAATGTTCTTTCAAATGAGGATTTGGTAAGAGTATTAAAAACTATAGAATTTAGTGAATTAAATTATAAATATATTATTATAGATGAAGCTCAAGATTTTGATAATAATGTATTATCTATAATAGTTGAAAAAGCGACAAAATCAAATATAAGATGTTTTGTATTTTATGATAAAAATCAATTATTATATTCTAACAAAATGCCTGCTATTCTAAATGATTTTGAGTGCAAATTAACATTAAATAAGAATTGTAGAAATACATTTAAAATATTATCGACAACAAATTCTCCAATGAATATACCAATTAAAACAGACGAATATTGTATTGAAGGTATCATGCCAAAACTACATATTTCAGATAATAAAGAGAAAATAATTAATAAAATAGAAGAAGTAATAACTAATTGTTTGGAAAATGGATACAAATTAAATGATATTGTTATTTTGACATTAAATACAGAAAGTAACTCAATACTATATAGTATTTCTCAAATAGGGAAATATAGGATAGCTAATGAAAAAACAGAAAATGAAATTTTATTTACAACATCAAAAAAGTTTAAAGGGTTAGAATCTAATGTTGTAATATTAGTTGATTTTAATTCTAGCATCATATCTACTGATGAATTAACAAGGTTATTTTATGTATCTACTTCAAGAGCAAGACAATTATTAGATATTTTTTATTATAATTTGGATAATGATATTAAACTACTTGGTGATAAAATAGAAGGAGAACAAAACGCATATATAAAAATATCTAAAATGTTTAAAGTTAGAATTAATGAAATAGATTAAGAGGTCCTCAGCATAGGGACTTCTTTATCATTTAATCAAAGCAATTATTAAATAATAAACAATTATGATATAATTATTTTGGAAGTGATATATATGGAACAAAATATAGCAATTAAATTAAATAAAGATAATATAGATAAAATTAATTATGATGAAATTATAGCTGTAACAATTGCTGAAGGTGGAGCAATGGGTGAGCCAAATGCTTTTTATGCGGTGTTAAATAATTTAGAAAGATATTATGTCAATCTTGGAGATAGTGATATTACAAAAGAACAATTTTTTAAAGCATTTCCTGTAATGGAGAAATTTAATTGTTTATGGGAAGAGGTATTATATCTTGATAAAGGTTGGTCTTGGTTTAATATGGGATGTGGTAATTATTTGTTAGTAAGAGAAAAATACAAAGACAAAATTTACAATTATATAAAAGGAAATTTTGGTGATGATTGGCATCATGGTGAATTATATCAAAAGTGGTATGAAGCCTTGAAAAATATAATTAATACTAAATAAATGAATATATAAGTGAGGTGATATAATGACAGTAATTGAGGATGAAGCATTAGAAGAAGTATATAATAAATTAGAAAGAATACATATTGATAAAGTATATCGTGAAGATGTATACTTTATAGTGTATTCAAGCATAGGCGCTATGGGAACACCTGGAGATTTTATTCTCTTAACAAGAGATTTTGAATTATCTGAAAATAATTATATGAATGAAGAACTTTATAAAGATGATATAGTCAGATTTATTCCTGAATTAAATGAATTAGATTATAGAAATTATTTGGGAGAAAAGCTTCATGACTGGGATACTTTAAATATGGGATATGGTAATTATCTGTTTATTAATAAAAGAATCTCGAAAAAGTTTTATGAGATGCTACCATACTATATGAAATTTAAAATTAAAGAATATGATCCTCAAGAATTATACTTAAATTGGTTATTTGGAGCATTGGCTACCTTAAAAACTGAAGAGAGTGAAAGATATACATATAAAAAAAATAAAATATCAAAAAAAGATTTGATGAATTTAAAGGAAGAAGACGTAATGTTTATAACTAATCCTGGTAGAATGGGTGACGAAGATGGTTCTACTTTTGTTATAAAAAAAGATGATAGTTTTATCGTGTATAGGGTTGACGGCTGGATGTACCCAAATAAGGATGATAAAAATCGTATTACTATTTATGATATGTTTAAAGCCTTTCCAAAGTGGAAAGACACTTGGGATAATTATTGTCAAGAACGATATGAAGGTAAATATGTTTATATTTATATGGGGTTTGGTAACGGATTATGTATAGATAAGAGTATTTTTGGTGAATATTTACCATATTTGCAAAAAGAGGTTAAAAAGAATGGATGGGATACTCCAATTAATATAATTGATACTAATCCAGGTGTAGCTGGTTCATGGGAAAAAGCACTTGAAAATATGATAAATAATAGGTTATAATATATTTAATCTTATAAAGAAAGACGGAGGGACTAGCCCTATGAAGTCTTACCAACCTGCATATGTAAGGTGGTAATGCTAGAACGATAAGATAGCTTTAATAGTAATACTTAGAGTTATCTCTAGGTATTTTTCTTTTTATAAGATTAGAAAGGAGAGAACATGAGAAAACAATTTATTGTTACTGAAAGTGATAAAAGTAAAAGAGAAGAATTCTATGATTATATCATTAGTAAATATAAATTAGATATATGTTATCCATATGATAAAAATCGTTTTATTGAAAGTAATTTCCCTTTCGTAATTGATTTTAAAGAAAATAGTATATGGATATGCAATAGTATTACATCTTTAGCATGTGCAAGTCAAAGCGGAAAAATAATAACTATTGATGATTTTATGAAATATTCAAATTAATTATATTTTTAAGTGGCTTTTAAATTTGTGGTATAATGATAAAAAGGTGATAATATGAGTGAATTTAATCATGCTTTATTATCTAATTGTTATTATTGGATAATAATAGTATCTTGTATTTTAATTATTGTTACATATAAAGTATATGGTGCTAAAATAATAGGATGGTTTGGTGAATTATGGACCAAACAAGAATTAAATAAATTACCAAAAGATAAATATATTATATTAAATGATGTTCTTATTAAAGAAAAAGATAATACTCATCAGATAGATCATGTTGTTGTCTCTCCTTATGGAATATTTTCAATTGAGACTAAACAATATAATGGGTATATAACTGGAAATAAATATGATAAAAATTGGGTTAGACATTCAGGAAAGAACAAGTATTATTATACGAATCCGATAAGGCAAAACTATGGTCATGTAAAAGCATTATCTGGATTATTAAACATAGACGAATCTAAAATATTCAACATAGTATGTGTTCCAAGTAAAGCTAGATTAAAAATAGAACATGATGGTGAGTTAGTAAGAGTTAATACTATAATTAATAGAATAATATCATATAGGGATGAAATAATAAGTAATCCAGATGAAATAGTAAATGAAATAATTGAAAATAATATAACTGATAATAACATAAAAAAGGAACATATTAAGAATATTAAAGAGAATATAATTGATAAAGATTCTAATAAATGTCCTAAATGTGGTAGTCAATTAGTTGAGAGAAAAGGAAAATATGGAACCTTTATAGGGTGTTCTAATTATCCAAAATGCAAGTATACAAGAAAAACAAGTAAAGGAAGGTAAGAAAAGGAAACTATCAACCGGATGAATTTGATAGAGATGATGAAAATGATAGTGATGTAGATTATTAAGATACGTAATGACATTAAAATATAATGCCATTTTAGCGATATTTAAGCGACGTTAAATGAAAAAAATGTACTAGTATAAATATATATCAAAATTATTACGGTGTGAAACTATTATAAATTTAATATAAATGTTAAAAAAATTAATTTCGGTATTTACACGCACAAGAATTTGTGGTACATTCTTATCACAATTAATAATCAAAAAAAAACAAAAAAAGAAAAAAATATTTCTGATACAAGTAATACATTTAATTATCATAGTATGAGAGTAACAAAAGGACAGCAGAACACACTGCCGTCTTTTTTTTTCGCCGATTCAGATTCAGTAATAGTTAATGAATTACTTTGGTACAATCGTTTTAGTTATTGAGAATAATGTCGTAGGGCTCTGCCGAGACATTATCGCCAATACTAGATAAAAGAATGAGGTGATAATTAAGTACGATTGATTGTAGATAGAATTATATTCTTAAATAATAAACAAATAACAAAACAGAAGGTGTGAAAAGTGAACAAGAGAGAAGAGTTATTGCTAGAAGAAGATAAGTTAATGAGGGCATATTTAATTCAGTTGTTAACAGATTTAATAAAACTACATTACAAATATTACAAGAATGAAGAATTTGATACCTTTGAACAATATCTCAATGGTTATAAAACTTTATACTTAGTAGAAAGTAAAGAAGAGAAATTAAAACTGTATAGAGAGATAGATGATGTGTTGTTAAACAAATATGAGTTGCTTTGTGCACATTATATATTAGACAAACCGGTATATCTGGTATCAGTTGCACAAGAAAGGTTGGAAGAATAGTTATGGAGTTTATTTATAATGACGGTGGGAGAAGTAAATACTTCAAAGCTGTCAAAGTAAATGATTGTGTTACTAGAGCAATAGCAAATGCTACTGGTAAAGATTATAAAGAGGTCTATGACCTAGTAAATAGCTATATCTCAAAAGAGAGGGTCAGAGGGTCTATACGGTCTAATGCTAGAGATGGTGTACCTAAGGAAACGGTCTATCAGGTACTAACTGATATGGGTTGGAGATGGGTTCCTACAATGTTTATTGGTAAAGGTTGTCAGGTACATCTTAATGAAAAGGAATTACCTCAAGGTATACTTATAGTTAGTGTATCCAAACACTTAACATGTGTTAAAGATGGAAAATTATATGATACATATGACTGTACAAGGGGCGGAACTAGGTGTGTATATGGTTATTATGTGAAGGAGGAGAAGTAAATGATGAATCAAGTTATAATGGTTGGAAGAATAGTAAAAATAGAAAGTGAAGAAAGAACATTTGTTACAATGGCGGTAACAAGGCAATTTAAAAATAGTGATGGTGAGTATGAAACAGATTTTGTACCAGTTATGTTATTAGGTACAGTATCAGAAACAACACTTGAGTATTGCAAAAAGGGTGATATAATTGGAATTAGAGGAAGAGTACAAATGGAAGAAGGTAAAATCGTATTAGTTGCAGATAGAGTTACATTTTTAAGTTCAAAAAAAGATGACAAAGATGAGTAGGTGAAGTATATGAAGATATATGATGTTATCACAACAAACATTAAGTATTACATGGAAAAGTTTGAGAAGAATGTAGACTTCAAGGTTAACTATCCTGATATATCCATTATTTCATATTTAAGTAAACAAACTGGTTTAACAATCAGAAGACTTAATGATATTCTTAACGGTAGAGCAAAGATAAGGGTATTTGAGTTGGGTCGTATTGCAGATGCATTGCAAGTACCAATTACAGCATTAGTAGATGATGGCACATTTGATGGTAGTAACAAACCTAGTTAATTCAGATTCAGAAGTAACTAGGTTTTTAATATGCCATAATTATTAACAGGGAGGTGAAGTTATAATGTTAAAATTGGTAGAACCAGATGAAAAATATTTAGAACAATATAAAGAAGCATATTTGTTGTCTCTAGAACAAATTAGATTGGGTAATATAAAAAGACATAATCTAGGGTTAGTAAATCCAGATAAGCATGATGTTATTAGATTTCATATGGAAAGCAGGGATGAGTCGAAAATACCATCATATTGTCCTCCGTCATATGATTACTTTGCAGTAGATGGAAATAAGTTTATTGGTATTGTAAATATAAGAGTTAGATTAACAGAGAGTTCATCAAAAACTGGTGG
>JAEEGL015884865.1_pt1 | contig 17812 bp, 13 predicted proteins | sample 9134231 | NCBI WGS metagenome assembly JAEEGL01 (sample SAMN16246548, study PRJNA631951) | gut metagenome | biome: gut microbiome; feature: rumen; material: fiber-attached | host: Bos | place: Iran: Karaj | collected 2018-10 | reverse complement strand
GTAACAATATCATAGGTACTACCTAGTTCGCTAGTCATGACGTTTTTGCTATATTCATTGTCTGTATATCCTATAGCATAAATAGCAAAGCCCTCACTATCATTACAGAAGGCTTTAATGGTAGTAGTACCGATTTCTGAGGCGTAAGTACCATTGTTAATGGTAGCATTATGGGAATTATTGCCAGTACCTTGAATAGAACAGGCGGTAGGGATGGTGATGTTAATATCGTCTATAACAACAGTATTATCATCCGCTGAGGCGAAGGAAGAAGAGAGAATTAAAGCAGAAAGGGAAGTGAGAGAAACTAAAAACAATACTGCAAGAAGACTCTTATGCATGCGTGGCCTTAACATAAGCTTATTATAACACATGCATAATCATTATGATATAATAATTATATGAATACGGTGGGCAGACACATCGAAATCTGTGATTATTTGGTCGTAGCACAACTTTTTTTGCAGGATAATTTTTTATTAGAACGTCACCTTACGTTCGATGATATTAAACCTCGTCTACTTGGGCACTGGGGGACTTGTCATGGGATTAATGTTGCATACGCGAATCTAAAAGCTCGTTTTTCCGATGATTTAAATTTTAGTTTTATTCTCGGCCCTGGTCATGGATTCCCGGCCTTGCAAGCAAATCTTTTTCTAGATGGCGAATTATTAAAAGTCGATGAGAAAGCTACTTTAGATAAAGACGGGATTGAATACCTTTGTAAAAACTTTTCTTGGCCAGATGGTTTTCCGAGCCATGCAAGTCCATTCACGCCGGGCGTGATTACGGAAGGCGGAGAGCTAGGATATGCGCTTGGAAATGCTTATGGATACGTTCTAGGACATCCGAAAAAGACGGTGGCGGTGTTAATTGGTGACGGCGAACTAGAAACCGCAACAGCGATTGATTCTTTGAATTTATGTAACTTGCTCAGTGGATCGAAAAATGGAAAGATTTTACCAATTTTGCATCTAAATGGCTATAAGATTTCCGGACCGACAATTTACGCGCGCAAATCCGAAAGAGAATTAAATGAAATGGTGCGCGGATTCGGTTTTACTCCGAGAGCGATTGAGGGAGATAATACAGAAGATTTCCAGAAGGCTCTAAAGGAAGATATTGAATCGCCTTTTTATATTATGCGCACAGAAAAAGGGTATGGAGGACCGAATCGTTATCATGAATCGCACCAGATTCCTTTAAAGCATCCTAAAACCGATGAAAAAGAATTAAAGGAGCTTGAAGAATGGCTTTTAAGTTACCATCCGGAAATGATTCTAGAAGAAATTGCGGGAGGAAAAGATGATTGATAAAGTAGATAATCCTGGGAAAAAACTGTATTCTCCAGCTAAAAAAATCGGGGAATTACTTGCGAAAGAGTTTAAAAATGACCCTTCATTTTATTTCTTCTCACCGGATGAAACGACGTCGAATAAATTTGATGAGATATTCGAAGTAGAAAAACGAGCCTGGGGTCTTCCGAAGAAGAACTGGGACTTACCGGAAAGCCCAAACGGGAGAATCATCGAAATGCTTTCGGAAAATGTTTTGTTCTCAGTTATGACGGGACATTTGATGAATGGTGAAAAAGCAATGATGGGAAGCTACGAGGCTTTCTTCCCAATTATTACGGCGCAGATTCTACAGCAAATGAAGTTTTATAAACAAGCGAAATTAGTCCCGTGGCGTGAGCCGATTCCGGCGGTGAATTTATTGTCAACTTCAGTTTGTTGGCGACAAGATCACAATGGTTTTACTCACCAATCACCGGCTCTAATTTCTACTTTACTTAGTATCCCGTCTGGACTTGCGAACTGTATTTTCCCAATTGATGACGTGGCGGCGGAAGAAGCTTATCATTTTATGATAAATTCAATGAATGTTGTAAATCTTACAACATTTGATAAGAACGATCGACCGAGATATATTGATTCTCATCACGCAAAATACCAATACTATAATGGCGGGGCTTCGATTTTCGAATTCATTTCTGATAAAAATCCAGATTTTGTTTTTACGGCAGCAGGAGATATTGTTACGCATGAAGCAATTGAAGCAATTAAGATCATTAAAGAGGATTTGCCCGACGTTAAGATTAGGTTTGTCGGAATTAATTCATTGACTTACCGCGGAATCGGCACAACTGATAATAAACTTTCTAAAGAGCAGTTCGAAGAGTTGTTTACTGCTGATAAACCTATCATCGCGAATTTTCATGGTTATCCTGAGACTTTAGAAAACATATTAGAAAACTATACGGAAAGGCGAAGGCTCCGCGTCCACGGATTTAACGAAGAAGGATCAACTACTACGCCGTTCGAGATGCTTCGAAGAAATATGGCGTCTAGATACGACTTAGCAATTGATGTTGCAAGAGTGAAGAAACGCGACGATCTAGTAAAGAAATACGAAGCGATTTTAAACCAAAATCATTTACATGCTTTAAAAACCGGCACAGATTTAATATAATCGGGTCATGGAATTATTTATTTTATTATTAGTTTTAGCGATTTTTGTTGAAACCAGTTTTCTAGTTTCGAAAAATCGTTTGCCGAAGAGAACCGGCGTAAGAAAAGTTTATGTCGACACATCTGCTTTAATCGACGGAAGAATTATTAATATTGCGGAGACGGGCTTTTTAGACGGAGATTTAATCATCTTGAAAAGCGTGCTTCGAGAATTACAGTTACTTGCGGACGGGAAGGATGCGGAGAAGCGCGTTCGAGCGCGAGCGGGTTTAAGTAACGTTTCAGAACTCGAGCGAGTTGTAAATGTAAATACGGAAATCTTTGACGATGGAGAGGGGAATAAAAAAGTCGATGAAGAGCTTTTAAAATTCGCCAAAGAGAATAAAGGCGCAATTTTAACGATTGATTATAATTTAATAAAAGTCGCAGAGGCGGAAAAAATCGAAGCCTTAAATATCAACGATTTAGCGCTCGCGGTTAGAACGGAATTTTTGCCGGGTGAAAAAATCCAGATTAAAATTACCGAGAAAGGCTCGAATCGTGGACAGGGTGTCGGACATCTACCAGATGGAACTATGGTAGTTGTTGATAAGGCGGCGAATAAAATTGGAAAAAATCTTACCGTAGAGTTCGTGAGATTTCACGAAACTTCTGCCGGTAAGATGATTTTTGCTAAAATAGCTAAACGATAACTACGGACGATGATGAATATTTGTTTGTTGCCCATCGCCGTCGTCTTCGGTCGGCGTTAGAGTGATTTCGCTAACCGCCGTATAGCCAGCCGAGTCGGAAATCATGAGTTTTACTGAACTCTCTTTTCCGGTTAGAGTATAGCCTAACACAGTTCCGTCCGCTCCGACGGAGATACCGCTCTTTTCGGTACCGTTGATATAGAGGGTATAACCGGAAATGCTATAGGTGCCTTTTTTAATGGTCGCGATAATTCTATTACCGCTTGTCGAAAGCGAAAGACGCGGAGGTTCATAGTCACAAGTATCGCTAGTTTCACGATCGTATGGTTCAGGAACAGTAATAACGTCATCGCCAGTCATCGGATCGGTGATTTTCGTAGCCTCTACTTCAATTTTGTATTCTTCAGGAGTACAACTAGCGGCCAGGAGATGATTATAACGGTTAAAAGTTAAAGTTTCTTTCGCGACGCCAGAGTTTTTCGCCGAGTTAAACCAGCTTGGCCAAATATCGGTCTTACCATTTACAGTTAGGGTTTGGATTCCAGCCGGGCGAACCGGTCGGTCGCCATAGTTCCATTTGCCCTCAGGCTCATAGACTTCTTTATGAACTCGTTCCATATAAGCGCCAGCAGTAAAGCGAGCGATATCGTGGGTATTAGACGAAACAGCAGAACCATCGTGATTACCGTTCCAGACGAAAGTAGAAATAGCGGTCGAGAAGCTTTCAAAGAGTGAATCCTTAGTCTCGGATGCATCGGCAGTCGTCGTCGTACCAGTCTTAGTACCAGTCCAAACATCCGGAACAACGAAACCTTCATTGTTCCAATACCTAGCGGTACGATCACCTAAGATATCGGTAACCATGTAGGCGACTTGTTCGTCGACGACACGAGTGCCTTCCGAATCAGTCCAAGTTTCGATAACTTCACCGGAAGAGTTTTTAACTTCGAGAATGTAGGAGATATCCTTATAAGTTCCACCACGAGCAAGCGAAGCATAGGCGTTGGCGTGCTCAACCATGCGGACGTTACAACCTGATCCGATTGCGATTGAAAGACCGTAATTATCGCGTCCTTCACAATATGATTTATCGCCAAGTGCGTGTGCAATTTCAAGCGAGTTTTCGATACCATTAATATACAGAGCTTTTACAGCAGCAATGTTAAGCGAATTGCCGAGAGAATAACGAATCGTAACATTTCCGTAGAACATTCTAGAAGCGTTTCTTAGAGCACAATTGCCAGAATAACCAGCACAGTAAATACGATCGATATTTTCATCTTTCAAAACAGTACCAGGGCCATAGTTAATACCATCACGTTGCATGAAGAGCGGGGAATAATCGAGAATCGGCTTAATCGAAGAGCCCGGTTCGATTAACGCGTCAGTCGTAACATTTAACTCACCATAAGTTGTATTATAAAAGTCTACCGAACCAACCATAGCGATAACTTGTGAAGTTTCAACATCGAGCGAAACGAGAGCAATGTTATCACTATTATTTAAATAGGAATAGCCTTCACCTACTTCTACGGCGTCTTCAGCGATTTGTTGAGCCCTATAATCGAGAGTGGTTTTAATTGTCCAACCACCGGCACGCATAGTTTGGATGCCATACTTATCCTCGAGTTGGGAACGAACTTCAAGCACGAAGTGCGGAGCAAGCATGTTTGCGTATTGGCTTGATTCCGGTTTAATTGTATCGAGAATGGCAACTTCTTTTGCTTCGTCAGCTTCTTCACGAGTAATGTAACCCATTGAAACCATGTCGTCTAAGACTTTGTGTTGGCGTTCGATTAACATCTCGTTTCCGTAGGTATTATAAGGATTCAATACGCCCGGGTTGTTCGGGATTGCAGCTAGCAAAGCGGACTCAGCTAGAGTTAAGTCTTTCGCAGTTTTACCAAAATAGGTTTTTGCAGCTGATTCAACACCATTACGACGGCCACCGTAAGGAGACTGGTTTAAGTACATCGTAATAATCTGTTCCTTCGAGTACATGCGTTCGAGCTCAACCGCTAGAATCAACTCTTTAATCTTACGAGAAAGACCACCACGGTTTGCACTTTGAGCTTCGTCGGAGAAGTAAACCTGCTTGATTAACTGTTGAGTTAAGGTCGAACCACCTTGGACACCACGACCGGAAAGGGTCGAAATCGTCGCACGGATTAACGCCGTAAAGTCAACACCGATATGGTTATAGAAGTTTTTGTCCTCGATTGCGACGGTAGCTTGGTACATGTACGGGGAAATATCATCTTTTTCAACTACTAGACGGTAATCTTCCGTTCCGGTATCTTTCCAAAGCACGACGCCATTACGATCGAGATAGGTATTTACAGTTTCGGAAATTGTCATTTCATCGAGACGAATTTGGTCAAGGTCTTTCTTGTAATAAAGGAATAATCCGCCGATGAAGATAATCCCGAGTAGGAAACAGGCGGCAATAAACTTTAGAATCGCTTTTTGGCCACGCCAAGAGAACCACCACTTAAAGACACGCTTAGGATGGAGGCGCGCAAAGAAGCGTTTAACTGGTTCTTTTGGGAGTTTCGCAAGCTCCTCCGCTCGTTTTCTCGAATTAGCTTCCTTCCTAGTCCTATAGCTATAACTAAGACTAGAATAAAGATTCATATTTTTCTTCGCAGTTTTTTTCGAGGTCTTTCGCGACTTCTTAGAAGACGGCAAAATTACCTCTTTCTTCTTTTTCTTCATGTAATCATTATAGCATTATTGTTTTAGAAATGACAATTTTAATGTTACAATATTATATATGCGGAAATTTAAGTTCAGGTCGGTAGTTCAGCTTGCGAATCTAAAACTTTCAGTTCGATCAGCAGCCATAGTCTTAGCTTCGTCTACTCTTATTTCGGCTCTTTTAGGGCTTTTTCGCGATCGTCTTTTAAATTCGTACTATCTCGGTACTTATCCGACCGGAATTGATGCTTATACGGCGGCTTTTACGATTCCGGATTTTATGTTTTTCATTTTAACTTCGGGAGCGCTAGCGGTTTCGTTTATTCCGGTTTTTAACCAAAGACTTGCAACCGGAAACAAAAAATCGGCGTGGGAACTTTCGTCTAGTTTAATTAATCTTTTCGCGATTGTAACTCTTATTACTAGCATATTAATTATGATTTTTGCGGATCCTTTAATCCGTTATGTAGTTAGTCCGGGATTAGATGAGTCGGGAATGGTACTTGCAATTAATATGACAAGGGTGATTGCGATGAACCCGTTCCTATTTAGCATTGCAACAGTGCTAACTTCGATTCAACAAGCGGTCGGAAGATTTATTTTCTACGCTTTTGCGCCTGCTATATATAATATAGGCATTATTATCGGGATTACTTGGTTTACTGGTGGAATTAATCTATTCGGAGTGCAGCTTTTCGAGGGCGGAATCATGGGTGTGGCACTTGGCGTTATTCTCGGCGCCGTGATGCAGCTTATCGTCGCCTTAATCGGATTGTTCGGGCTTGGAATGGATTATGAGTTTAAGATTTATTGGAAGAATCAAGGTTTTCGTTCGATTCTTAAATTACTGCCGGCACGCTCAATGGATCAGGGAATTGATTATATTAACGGGATTGTAAATACAAACCTTTCGTCGAGAATGGGAGTTGGAGCAGTTAGGTCGTTTAACCAAGCCACGACACTCCATCAAATGCCAATTAGCTTAATTGGCGTAGCAATTTCAACGGCGTTCTTCCCGAAACTGACCGAAGAACTCGGAAGTGGAGATAAAAAAGAGTTTTATAATACTTTTCGTCAGGCGCTAAGAACAATTATTTGGATTGCGCTTCCGGTAACGGTGATTGCCTTCTTCGGACGAGGATATGTCACGAGCTTCATCTCAAACATTGGTAATAACAATAGTAACGGGACGATTGCTTCGATCCTCGGAGCTTTATGTATCGCGATTTTTGCACGTTCGATTTTTCATATTGCCTCGCGCGGGTTTTACGCTTATCAGGATACGAAGACGCCATTTATTGTTTCAATTTTCGCAATCGGGTTAACCATTGCGCTATCGATTTGTTTCTATTTAATGAACTGGGGCGTTGACGGTTTAGGCTTAGCACAGTCACTCGGGGCTGTTGTAGAGATAATAATTCTATTGTTGATACTACAAAAACGATCAGAAGGCGAAATCCTAGATAAGGGATTCTTTAGAGCCTTTGCACGAATGTTGTTTGCGTCTTTCATTACGGCATGCGTAGCGTTTTCGATGACAAAGTTCATTCCATTAATGGCAACGGATAATTCTTTGGTTATTACAGTACCGAAATTCTTATTGATTTCAGCGATTTCTCTTGGCGCTTATTTAATTGCAAGCTATTTCTTAAATCTAAAAGAAGCAAAACCAGTTTTCAATTACATCAAAAAGATTTTATTCCGCAACGTAAAATAAGTGGTATAATTTAAGATATGGAAATAAAACGCGAGGATATTTTGCATTTGGCAGATTTGTCAAATTTTTCGTTGTCAGAAAAGCAAGTTTCATCTCTAGAAAAGGACTTAAGTGGAATTATTAAGTACATTTCGCAACTCGATGAATTAGACACGGAGAATGTTGAGCCAACTTATCAAGTATTTGAGATGGAAAATGTTTGGCGAGACGATGAGATTTTAGAACAAGACGCTTCGCGAGAAGATTTACTTGAGCTTTCCAAAGAAGTAATTGATAATCAAATTAAAGTTCCGAAGGTGTTATAAGATGAAAACTGCGAATTCTAAAGTTACAGCTGAAAGATTAGTACGCGACGCGCTCGAAAAAGCGAAACAGTTCGAAGATTATCATATTTTTACCTTCATCGATGAAGAGGGCGCGTTAAAAAAAGCACGCGAAATTGATGAGAAGATAAAACGAGGCGAAGAAGTCGGAAAACTCGCTGGCGTTCCGTATGCTTTAAAGGATAATTTCTTAAGCCCACGCGGAGAAACGACGGCTTCGGCGCATATTCTCGAAGGTTTTACTTCGCCGATTACCGCAACTGCGGTGAAAAAGCTAGAAGATGAAGGTGCGATTATGATCGGACGAACGAATCTTGATGCGTTCGCACATGGATCATCGACGGAAAACTCATATTTTGGACCGACCTCGAACGCTTTTGATAAAAAGCGAGTCGCGGGCGGTTCGTCTGGTGGTTCGGCGGTAGCGGTCGCGCTCGACATCGTCGAGTTCGCAACTGGTACGGATACTGGCGGTTCGATTCGTCAACCGGCATCGTTTAACGGAGTGTACGGTATTAAGCCAACTTACGGGTGTATTTCTCGTTATGGTGTTGTTGCGATGGCAAGTTCGACGGATTGTATTGGTTTCTTTACTAAAACTCCTAGTGATATGGAGCTTCTAATGTCGATTGCTTCGGGACAAGACCCGAAAGATTTAACAACTTTGCCGGATTATTATGTTGAAAGTAAAGCTAAAAAAGCTAGGAAAATCGGAATTGTAAAAGATTTTGACAACGATTCGGTAGATAAAGAAATCCGTGAGGCTTTGAGAGAGAAATGTAAACTACTAGAATCGAAGGGGTATGAGATTGTTGAGCTCGAAATGCCGGCTCTAAAGTACGCTTTAGCCGCATATTACATTATTGTTCCGGCGGAAGTCGCTTCGAACCTTTCACGTTATGATGGCGTAAGATACGGTTTCCGTTCTGAAAAATCGGAAGATTTAGATAAGTTATACGGCAATACACGTGACGAAGGTTTTATGCCGGAAAACAAACGACGAATTATGATTGGAAACTTCGTGTTATCAAGCGGATTTTATGACGCATACTTCTTAAAAGCAGCGAAAGCGCGAACTTTGATCGTAAAAGAATACGAAAAAGCATTTTCGAAAGTTGACTTTATTCTAACGCCAGTTTCACCAAACCCGGCTTTCTTGCTCGGCGAGAAAGTAAATGATCCGATTGCGATGTACTTAGAAGATATGATGAGCGTTTCCTTGAATCTAGCGGGCGTACCGGGACTTGCAATACCGGCCGGCATGAATAAGAATGGATTACCGCTCGGGCTACAATTAGTCGGACCGCGAAGAAGCGATAAAAGTTTAATTGAATTTAGTAAGGAGTTATTGTAATGGATGGTGGTGTCGTTACATTTATCATTTCGGTCTTAATAATTGCAGGTTTGATTTTCGTCGCAATTCTTTTAACCGGTAAAAGAGGCTATCATTTCAATCGAGAATTCTATCAATCTCGTTTCTTAGCAATAGAAAACAGTTTAAAGAAAGAAAATCCAGCGAGTTTTACGGTAGCGGTCATGGAAGCTGATAAATTGTTAGATAAAGCGATGGTAGAAATGGGAATGTCTGGAAAAACTATGGGTGATAGGCTAAAAAAAGCCGGGTCGCGTTTTTCTGATGTTAATTCAGTTTGGCGAGCGCATAAACTCCGTAATGCAATTGCACATGAATCTGGTTTCGAAGTTGGATATAAGCAGGCCTCTAACGCACTAGAGAGTTTCAAACAAGCCTTAAAAGATTTAGGAGCAGTCTAATGAAATACATTCCTACTATCGGTATTGAATGCCACGTACAGCTATCGACGAAAACAAAACTGTTTTCTGAGGTCGATAATGATGCGCGCGGAAAAGAACCGAACGCCTGTGTTTCTCCGGTTGACTTTGCATTGCCGGGAATGTTGCCGCGTTTGAATGGCGAAGCAATTAAGCTAGCGATTCTAGCCGGTCGCGCGATGAACTGCGAGATTAATCCTAGTTCAAGGTTTGATCGAAAGCATTATTTCTACCCGGATTCGCCGAAAGGATATCAGATAACTCAGTTCTATCATCCGATTATCGGCGAAGGTTATGTCGAATTACCTTCGGGAACGAAAATTCGAATCGAGCACGCTCATCTTGAAGGTGATGCGGGGAAATTAACTCATTTTGGTACGTATTCGTTAGTTGATTTAAACCGTGTCGATACGCCATTAATCGAAATCGTTTCGATGCCGGATATTCATTCCGCTAAGGACGCGCATGATTATTGTAAAGAACTTTGGCGATTGATGAGATTCGCTGGTGTTTCTTACGGAGATTTATATAACGGGAATATGCGATTCGATGTAAACATTTCAATCGCGCCGGAAGGGGCTAAGAAACTAGGAACTAGAGCAGAGATTAAGAACCTGAACTCGTTTAGAAGCGTTGAAAGAGCGGTGGAGTACGAAATCGCTCGCCAAACAAAAGTGTTGGAAGCTGGGGATAAAGTAGTTCAGGAAACGCGCGGATGGAATGATGCGACCGGAAAGACGACTGGTCAGCGCTCGAAGGAAGAAGCGAAGGACTATCGTTATATGCCGGAACCGGATTTACCGCCAGTTAATCTTTCAAAAGAGTTCATTGAGACCGAATCTAAGAAATTACCGTTAATGCCGTCGGATTATCGAAAAAAGTTTTCGGGCGTAATTGCGGATGATGTTTTAGAAGTTTTGCTGGATTATCCGGAATTAATGCAAAAATTACAAGACATTGATGAAAAGTATATTAAGTCGATGTCGAACCTGTTCGCTTCAGTATTACTCGCGGAAGAAAAATCGGCAGAATACTTGAATGATTTGCCGGGAGCTAAGGATTTGAACGAACTCGCAGAGATGAACGATAAGAAAGAATTGTCATCTACTGCAACTAAAGAAGTATTTTTGAAATTATTCGACCCACAAATGAAGGGAAGAGGCGCGAAAAACATCGCGAAAGAATTAGGCCTCATCCAGGAAAACGATTTAGGGGCACTTGAAAAAATCGTGGACACCGTACTCGCGAAACCAGAAACCCAAAAGGCGCAGGCTGACTTTAAGGCTGGAGAAGAAAAAGTAATTGGATTCTTAGTCGGACAAGTGATGAAAGAATCACACGGTAAAGCAAACCCATCCGCTGTTCAGGATATTCTGCGTAAAAAACTAGCTTAAGCTTATATTGACATTTTACTTCTACTGTGTTATAATTATAAGACAGGTTGGTTTTTGCATCCTGAAAAAAGACTGGGGAGGAGTGAGAAAATGCAAAAAGTTCATTTTAAGGTTGGCGGAGATTGGTATGAGACCGGAGAGTGGAGCGAGAAAGCCAGAGCAACTGGAATTTTAGTATCCGTAGCTAATAATGGCGTGCCTTGTAGCGAGATTGTCATCAACAAGTTTGATGGCGAGCAGAATAAGAAGCTAGTGGAGGAGTTGATTAACGACGTTTATCGTTACGACATCGCTCCGTTGAAGCTGAAAAGGTACGTCCAGATGCTCGATATTATGCGCGAATTCGAACGCGGAATCGATAGAGCGCTCATCAAATATGGCTCAATGAATATCCTGTACTTCGAAGACGGCTTTGCGCCCGAATGGGATCTCGATCTGGAAAAACTGGTGATCGCCTATGGAGACAAGTACTTCCATGTTTTGTTAACCCCCGAAAAGGGTTACGGCATGCCGGTAAAAGAGTTTTTAAGATGGTATAAGGGCGTTGAAAAACCCAACCGCGCTGTTATAAGCGAGTGGTCAGGTATCCCTTATGACGCCTTAGAACAGGTCTATCAGATCATCGTGAATCTTTTCGTCGTTTATTTACGCGAAGACGCCGACTAAACCTTAGAATTGCCTCGGAATATTTAATCCGGGGCTTTTCTTTTACTAAAAAATATGCTAGAATAAGGAAAAGTATGTCTTATTTTTGAGCGTGGAGCTTAAAATGACGAAATAATAAATGTAAAAGGAGCATATGGCTACTGAAATAAAAGACTTGGCGAAATTGCGCAACATTGGAATTATTGCTCACATTGACGCCGGCAAAACTACGACTTCGGAAGCGATTTTGTATCGTACCGGTCTTAAACATAAAATTGACTTAGTAAAGGGTGGTACTGGTGGTGCTGAAACCGACTGGATGGAACAGGAAAAGGAACGTGGTATCACGATTACTTCGGCTGCAGTGACGGTTTATTGGAAGAATCACCAAATTAACATTATCGATACCCCGGGGCACATCGACTTCACGGCGGAAGTCGAGCGATCTCTACGCGTTCTTGATGGCGCGGTAGTAGTCTTCGATGGTAAGATGGGTGTCGAAGCTCAGTCTGAAACAGTTTGGCGCCAAGCAACCAAATATGGCATTCCACGCATTTGTTTTGTTAACAAGATTAACCAAATCGGTGGTGATTTCTATAAATCGCTCGATTCGATTCACAAACGTTTGTCTAAGAACGCAGTAGCGATTCACCTCCCGATTGGATTTGAAAAAGATATTTGTGGTGTTGTCGATCTTATCGATATGAAGGCATATACTTATAAAGATTATGCTGATCACGAATTAATAGTCGGTGAAATTCCGGCAGATATGCTTGAGAAAGCTAAAAATGCTCGCTCTATGCTTATTGAGGAAGCGGTACAAGCTGATGAAGCTTTGATGGAGAAATACTTTAACCAAGGTGAAGAAGCGATTTCGGAAGTCGAACTTAAAGCAGCGCTTCGTAAACGTGTACTTGAAGGTGACTTCTTCCTAGTTACTGGTGGTGATGGACGTGGTGTGATTGTTGAGAAGGTACTTGATCTTATGACTGATTATCTTCCGTCTCCGCTCGATCGTGACCAAGGTCAAACCATTGGTACCGATCCGAAGACTGGCGATCAGATCGTTCGCAAGGCTGCAGATTCTGAACCTTTGACGGCTCTTGCGTTTAAGATCGCAACTGATCCATTCGTGGGTAAGCTAATCTTTATTCGTGTTTATGCTGGTGTTTTGAAATCTGGTGATACGGTGCTTAATGCTTCAACTGGTGACAAGGAACGAATTGGCCGCTTGGTCCGAATGTACGCGAATGAGCGAAATGATATTAATGAGATTAAGGCGGGTGATATCGCGGCTATCGTCGGCATGAAGAACTGTACGACTGGTACAACGATTTGTAATCCGGCGCACCCAATTCTTCTTGAGTCGATTGACTTCCCGGATCCTCCGGTATCGATTGCGGTTGAGCCGAAAACTAAGGCCGACCAGGAGAAAATGGGTCTCGGTCTTTCGAAACTCGCTGAAGAAGATCCGACCTTCCGTGTTCACACTGATGAAGAAACCGGACAGACGATTATTTCAGGTATGGGTGAGCTTCACCTCGAGATTATTATCGATCGCTTGAAGAGGGAACATGGTGTCGAAGCAAATACTGGTGCTCCGCAAGTGGCTTATCGTGAAACCATTCGTGGCGTCGCAGAAGCTCAAGGTAAACATATTAAACAGTCTGGTGGTCGCGGTCAATATGGTGATGTTTGGATTAAGTTTGAGCCGAACGAACCGGGTAAGGGCTTCGAGTTTATCGATCAGATTAAAGGCGGTGTCGTTCCCCAGGAATATCGCAAACCAGTCCAAAAAGGTGTCGAAGATACACTTGCTGGTGGTGTTATCGCTGGTTACCCAGTAGTTGACGTTAAAGCAACGCTTTACGATGGTTCTTACCACGATGTCGACTCGTCCGAGCTCGCCTTCACCTTAGCAGGTAGTCTCGCTACTCGCGAAGGTATTAAGAAAGCAAATCCGGTTCTTCTCGAACCTGTGATGAAGATGGAAATTACCACTCCAGAAGAATTCATGGGCGACGTGATTGGCGATATCAACTCTCGTCGAGGTCGTATTGATGAGATGGAAGACTTGAATGGTGGCGCTAAGTTAATCAAGGCGTTTTGTCCGCTCGCTAACCTCTTCGGATACACTAGCGATCTTCGTGGCATGACCCAGGGTCGTGCAGCAAGTTCGATGGAGCTCTTCGCTTACGAGGAAGTACCACCGAATGTAGCCCAAGAGATTATCGAAAAGAGAAATTCGAAATAGTCTTTCTAAAAAATAACCGGGTCAATGACTCGGTTATTTTTATTCTCGAGGTTTTAACGGAAGATTCTTCTTCTTGCTGATGCGCGTACACAGAGATTGCTGATTACTATCACAGCAGTAGATGCAATTATAAGAACAATTGGGCTGTTTTGTTTAGTACCTTTGCTTGAATCGGTGAAGGAACCAGTGTCCGGAACCGGAGGAGCAATATCAACAGATTCGTCGGCATTTTCAAAACTTTCGTGCTTTAAGAGTAATTCATCATTTCGATAGAGGCTTTCAAAGATAACTAATCTCGTCCCGCCGAGGCCGGTAGTGTTTATGGTGTAATACATTTCAACTTCACCACAAGCTTCTTCTGGAGTGATGGTGATTTCTTGTTGGACCGGTTCGTTATCGATTAGTAATGCTTCGCCAGTCTCTTTATTCATCACGATGCCTTTAATGACGTATTCGGCCCCTGGTTTGAGACAGTATTTTACAACGTCTTTAATCTTCACATCCTCATCAAGCGGAAGAATCTTTTCATTAGTATCATCGTTCGTAGCGTAAGTGTAAAGTTTAACTATTTCGACAGTTTGTGCCTCGTCATTTATATCTTCATGTGAAACAACGATGTCATCTTTATAATACATCGATTCGAATACGACTAATTCGGCACCACCAAGGTTAGTTGCGTCGATAGTAAAGATCATTTCCACTTCGCCGCATTCTTCTTCAGGAGTGATTTCGATTGATTGTTCGACCGGTTGACCATTTTCTAAGTACGGTTCGCCAGTTTTCTTATCCATCAGTACGCCTTTAATGGTAAAACTCATGTTTGGTTTAGCGCAATAAGAGATCTTATCTTTGATCTTAGCTTGTTTATTCGCTTCGACATATTTATCATCGTCTTCAGCGTCTACCGCTTGAGTTTCGAGAGTGAATTTAGTACAGGTATTATTCCAGTTGGCTAAGTCAACCACTTGGTTATTAGTATTAATTGTGATAGTAGCTTTTTGATCTTTGATGCCAGTGCAGAATAAGTTAGCGCCACATTTTAATTCCTGGATAACGTAAGTGCCATATGGTAGAGCGCCTAGATTATCATTGACCGGTAGACTTTGGCCATTTTGATCTAACCCGAACCAGGCACCGTAGCCTAAGAATGTGACTGGATCCGGTAAATCATAGAGCTCATCATATCCGTTGGTATGGAAGGAGTGAGCCGCGAAGCTAGAGGAAGTGTTAACGACGCCATCTTGATTGCTCACTACGATATGGGTTTCACCGAGTTGATTATTTCCGTCGACTTCAGAAATACTGAATAGGACGTCGCTCATTGGATTATTGTTGGCTTCGTCCATTTTAACGAATTTAACGTCACCACGGATGATTTGGTTTTCGGCCGTAATCGTAACATGGAGGCTAGAATCGCCATCATTCGGAATAGTAACATTCCATGGAGTGGAATTAAGCACATAACCTTCAGCGGCGGCGGTTTCTTCGACGATGTATTTACCGTACGGGAGATCAGAGAATTGAACGCTGCAACTACCGTTTGAAAGAGTTTTAGTATCCACCACTGCACCTTTAGCTTTCGAGGAACCATTGTAATAAATCGGGCCATCGGAATCGTTAACTAGTTGGAAAGTTGTACCGTCAAGAGAAAGATTGCCATAAGGTGTACAGGTTTGAGAATCTGCGTCGACTTTATTAATTGTAATATCTCCGTATACCGGTGTGTTGTAGAATTTTAAGGATTTGCTGTCGCCGTTACCGTTTAAGGTAGTAGTTTGTTCTCCGGCGGTTAGTTCGTAGCTAGTGTTAGTAGAGGTTTCAACGACTTTGTACGAAATATTGTTGGCGAGTAAGTTCGTGAAACTGACGGCGCCATTAGCGTTTGTAGTGCCGGTCGCGACTAAAGCTCCGTTAGCATAGATTTGATCGGTTTTTGGATTGTAGATTTTACTGCCGGAGTTGTTATATACTTTAAATACAATACCGGAGAAATTTGCATCACCTTGAGCTGAACATGAGTTGGTCACTCCGTCGCATTTCTGAACACTAATACTGCCATATTGGTAGTTGTTTTCGATCCAGACTACGTCCTGAATCCCACTAGCGTAGCCTTTACCGATGTATAGCTGATAGTTCTTAGCAATAATCCAAGCGTCGCTATTGTTATTAATGTTGGTTCGGAGAGTCGTGATTGCGTTATTAACATTTGTTGCCGCAGAGGAAGAGAGACGACTATAGTCGTTATAATAAATAGCACCAATAATAGCGTGAGTCCATTGGAATAATTCACCGGACGGAAAAGCGGAAAAGACCGCATTTCTTACACTGGAAGTGTGCGAGTTGTTATTCTGATAGAGGAAAATGACAAACTTTATCAAATTGTTGTCTTCGGTACTATTTGCTTTAGTAGCGGTCGTGGTGCCGACTGGGATATCAAGTGATGGCTGAGCACAAAAGGCTTCGAAGGTTTGGCCACCAACTGAAACTCTGTACTGACCCGTATAATTGTCGCCATCATATGGGAGTTGTCCATTGTCCGTAATGGTAATCGTAGCACCATCGGCAGTAATTGCATTGGCTTTAATAATTGTATGAATAAAACAGAAGCTAATTGAGAGAACCGAAACAAGCCCAATGCTAGCTAGCAGGGACCTAACAATAATGCTTCTTCGCGACAACTTAAACATTTTTGTTTTTCCTTTTGTGTTTTTAACCTTTGTACTTGTGATTATTTCACAAGCAAGTTTAAATGTCAAGAGTTTTTAAGAAAAATCCCCCCGAGTTATCCGGGGGGGATTTCTTAGATAGCAAGATACCGCTTAAAATCCATCTCCATGCATTCGCGGAGATACTGGATGCTTATATGCGGCATGATGGAACCTAGTGGCAAAACGATGCCATAGAATTCGGAGTCACCGAACCTAAAAGTTGTGGCACCTTTTGGTCCAGCGTAGCCTTTCATCATCCCGTCCGCGTAGAAGAGAACGGAATCCGACCGCTTCGAAAAAGGTTTGCTTTCACCTATAAAGTGGAAAGTTCCTTCTTTAAAAAGGAAATTGCCAGGTATGATCCCGTATGAACGGGAGCGCCACTTCGGCGCGATACGTCTGGCAAGTTCCGTGCTGAAGGACTCCTCATATGGTCTCCAGTCACGGAGAACCAGCTTGTCATCTACCTTTTTCAGTAGACTTTCTGGAATCGTTACGACGATTTTTGTGTAACGATCGCGACGACCGAAGGATGATAAATCCGAGTAACAAGTAAGCTCTCGGTAACCCTTCATATGCGGAATTGTGACGGTTCCTGCTTTCTCGATTTCAAAGAACATTTTTTAACCCTCCCAAAAAATAAAAAATCTTGCCACATTTTTAATTATAGCACATAATCTTAAAATTGTCAATATTCTGAAGAAAAACCCCTTTACAATTCCTAAAAAATAGTCTAAAATAGTGGAGTAGAGCTTTGGAGCTGGTTTTTATTAGCGCTCCAAAGGTAATAATAAATATAAGGAGAAAGAATGGCAAATTTTGACCGTTCCAAGCCACATATTAATGTTGGCACCATGGGTCACGTCGACCATGGTAAAACTACTTTAACCGCTGCGATTACGACTGTACTCGCAAAGAGACTTCCGTCGGAAGTTAATAAGCCAGTTGCTTATGATCAAATCGATAATGCGCCTGAAGAAAAGGCCCGCGGTATTACTATCGCGACTTCTCACCAGGAGTATGAATCTGAAAAGCGTCACTATGCGCACGTTGATATGCCAGGTCACGCAGATTACATTAAGAACATGATTACCGGTGCTGCACAGGTTGATGGTGCTAT
>JAEEGL014624092.1_pt1 | contig 17812 bp, 12 predicted proteins | sample 9134231 | NCBI WGS metagenome assembly JAEEGL01 (sample SAMN16246548, study PRJNA631951) | gut metagenome | biome: gut microbiome; feature: rumen; material: fiber-attached | host: Bos | place: Iran: Karaj | collected 2018-10 | reverse complement strand
CAACCACCTGCACAAAGTCGCGATGGAACGCCTCGGCTACCAAAACCGAGTCGATGTCTGGTCGCCCTCCGATAACAACTATTTCGAAGGCATCCCCAGCGGTATCGTCGTGCTCGCCTATTGCGGCTTCATTGCAGCAGATCTGCTGCTTTCGATGCGCTACGATGCACGCCCCGTCGAAATCAATCCCGGCGCCGTCGATGCCCTCTACGAATCGCTGTCTGCCGAACTCGACGACATCCTCACAACCAATGCCCGGCAAGACGCTTCGATGGGCAAGGCCACCAAGGAAATCGCCCTCGGCACGTTCTACGGCCTGAGCAATTTCCTCAAAAAAGCCGCCACGGCCTTTACTGCACTGCGCAAACCCGGCGATGTCCCGACCGTCCTCGTCACCGGCGAAATCTACGTCCGCTGCGACCCATTCGCCAACGACTTCGTCATCGATCAGCTTCAAAAACGCGGCATTCGCGTCAAACTCGCCCCATTCTACGAATGGCTCGATTACCAGGAATTCATCAATACGAAAGTCGGCATCCCGCAAACCTGGGAAAGCTGGTTCACAGCAAAAATTCAGGTCCTCATCCTCGAGCGTCTGTACAACATGGTCGGCAAAATCATGGGGTGGGGCAGACTCAACCGCGCTAAAGACCAAATCGAAGCTTCCGAAGATTTCGTGCGCTATCAGCTCGAAGGCGAAGCCGGCCTCACCGTCGGCGGCGCCATCTGCGAATGGAAGGAACACGAAATCGACGCCGTACTCTCGCTCGGTCCCCACGAATGCATGCCCAGCAAAATCGCCGAAGCGCAATTCTTCCACGTCTCCGAAGAAATGGGCCTCCACTCGAATACGCTGCACCTCAACGGCGACCCGGTCGATCCCATCATCATCGAACACTTTGTCTACGAAGTCCGCGAAAAATTCGCCGAACGCGCCAAACGCCGCGAACTCCATCCCGTCCACGAACCGACGATGCTCGACATTTCCAAAGGCGTACTCAAGGAATTGATTCGCGGTTTGCCGGGGCGGTAAATATATATTAATATATTTTATTTGTTCGCCTTTGGGCGACCACATGGGGTCGCCCATACAGCTCGTTTTTTTGTTCCCAGGGTTTGCTCGCCTTGCGACGTGTCACGACACGTCGCTACTGCTCGCCTGCTCGCCTATGGGCGACCACATCCGTGTCGCCCATACGGCTCGCTATGCGAAGTATTGATAGAAGTGCCATCCAGGCTGGTACAATCATTATCCATGTACGGCAGCCGTTTCGATATCAGTTTTAAGCTCATTTGCGGGCAGTCGTTGGTGATCAGTGATGATTTATTATATGGCACTGAAATTGCGAGGAATAAATATATGCCATTGGGATGCTGTATAATTCTTATCTCAATGCTGCAGAAGTAACAGCCAAATCGAACTTTTGCTGCGATATAGCGCAGTTCAGGACCGAAATGATATTTAACAAAACAAAGACAATAATCCTGACCATATTCATAGTTTTCGCATTTTTACTGTTTGGAGCAGCCGGTGCACATGCAGAGGGCAAAGTCATCGAAGCGCATGAAACAGATTATTCGGGAGGGGATGTACAAAACAGATTTGATGTCGGCATGGGGCTTGGAGTAGATCGAATGCTGGGGATCCCGTTCTACGGTGGTTTGAGCTACAGGTTTGCTGATTTCTACCGCATGGGCGTCGATCTTAAGCTTTCATTACTGGGTTTATTGTTCAGCGCAGCATGGATGCACATGTTTGAGTTTCTGAACACCGAGCATATTGCATTGGCAATCGGATCCGGTGTCGGTTATCTGGCTGCCGATAAACTGAATCTTCGTTTTGATGGTTCGTATGATGAGGATGACAGCAGGTTTACAGGGACGAGAGGAATTGTGTTTCCCATTGCCATGGCCTTCGACTGGCATACAAGCAAGACTGTTTCCCTGCGTTTACTCGTCGATTTCAACAATTATCTTGTACTGGAAGACAAGAGATACAATCGACGTGACATCACAAAATATGAATATACCTATGATTTCATATTACAGGGCGTAGTGCATTTTTAGGAATCACCCACAAATTTTTCATCTCAATCAAATTGCTTAATTCTGAAAGTGCGCAAGATTCCAGCCCGGGGGTCCCCACGGGCTGTGTTCTATTGCCCTTTCGGGGCTAATTATCTGGAATTCAACTGACATCAGTTATTGTCTTGCCTGCATATTTGCTTTCGGTTATCTTCTGTTCAATCCCGGCGGTTACATTTTAATCAGACCAACAGGGATATTCTGAATATATTGAGAGGATTGTATGGCCATCAATAAAAAGTTCAAAGGATTGCTCATTCTTTTTATTACATATATCATTGCTTTTATCGCAGCGCTGGTATCCTTTGGGTATTTTAATGAATGGATGTCTTTGTATTATGCGTTATTCGCTGCGAATGCGCTTGCGACCATCGTCGTATGGCTTTCGGGAATCATTTTCAGGAGTGCTTCCGTTTATGATCCCTACTGGTCTGTGCAAACACCGATAATCATGATTTCGCTCATGGCGATGAGCGGAACGTTTACTGCGGGGGGATTGATATTCCTGGGATTTGTGCTTTTTTGGGCCATACGTCTGACGGGGAATTTTATCATCGGATTTCATGATATTACCTATGTCGACTGGCGATACAAAATGTTGAGAGAAAAGACCGGGCCATTCTTTCAGATCGTCAATCTGCTTGGCATCTGCATGTTTCCGACGACCGTCGTCTATATCGCATCGCTGCCGGCGATTGCCTATATTCTGGATAACCGGGATTTTGAACTCATTAACCTCATCGGTCTTTCGGTTATGTTCCTTGGAACAATGCTCGAATTTGCTGCCGACAGGCAAATGAAACAATTTATCAAAGTTCGCAAGGATCGCTCAGAGATCATCCGAACCGGACTCTGGAAATATTCCCGGCATCCCAATTATCTCGGAGAAATTCTGTTCTGGTACGGTGCTGCACTCGTCTATATTCTGCCCGAACTCAATCATTGGCCATATTTTGCCGGTGCCGTCATCAATCATCTCATGTTTTTGTTTATTTCCGTTCCTTTGGCAGAAAACAATATGAAGACGTATAAAAGTCATTTTGAACAATATAAGAAAGAAGTGCGCATGTTTTTGCCTGTTCCAAAATAGCCGCATACGCCGTAAGGATTGCCATCATCCCCTGAAAGACAGGGATTTCCCAACGAAGACCTTTTGGGGAATCTCCTGGGGGATAATCATGAAGATCAAATAAATACAGACTTATGGTTTGGTTAAAGATTCCGCTGCGGAATTATCGCTGTCATAGATTAATTCAAGTCCATTTTCCCTTGGATCCCGTGGGTTATACAGTACAGAACATTTTCCGGGAAATATCATCTGGGATTGCAGCTTGTTTAAATTCTGCGAATCCAAACCGATTAGCAAACAATAACCATTCCAGACAGTGTTTTGCGCTTCAAAAGTATATTCCAGGGAATTCTCCATGCAATGAGTTGGCCCTCTCACCTGTGCGAATTGCCTTAAAACGCCATCACATCGAATCCAATTTCGGGTAACGAATTTACAGCCATATCTGGGATCGACGAGAGCAAAACCTCTTTCAATATTATGTATTGTCAGCAACTCACTGTTGTTCATCAATTCGGCAGGAGCCGTACTTCGCGTTTGGATGGGAAGCAGCCATGCTGCTGCTTTTTTAAGCAATCTGAGGATTTTTGGCCAGAGATGAGCTCTATAATGATTCGCTTCCTGAACACTGCGTATTTCATCCATCAGAGCGAGGGCATTTTGGGGGCGTTTATCCATATCCGGATTTAACAGCATGGAGAGCAATTTTTTCATGCCCGGCGATGCATTAATCTGACGATCGGTAAAAGCTTTTTCCACATCAATTTTGAACAATTCAGAATCCAGTTCATAGGGAGGTACGCCTGTCATCATGTGAAGAAGCGATGCACCGAGTGAATAGAAATCCGACTGTATTTTAACTTCCCCCATGATCTGTTCGGGAGCCATGTAACCGAAAGTACCTGCGACAGTCGAACCGCCTGTTCGTTTTTGAGGATTTGCGACTGCGCCAAAGTCGATGAGGTAAACCGTGGAATTTGTCTGCTGATATAAAATATTTGATGGTTTAATATCGCGATGAATGATCGGCGGCTGATACTCAATTTCCAGATGATATAAAATATCCGCAAGTTTTTCTGCGATGAGGAGTACTTCTGATTCATCAAATCTGACATTCTGATCGAGCAAATCCTGAATGGACGGTGCCTGAATATATTCCTGAACGAGATAACCGCTGCCATTTTCGACAGGAGAATAGTAATCAAAGAACAACGGGACACCGGCAACGTGGACACTTTTGAGCAGCTCAGACTCGCGTTCGAACAGCTCAATCACCTTGACATCATCGAGTTTATTGAGTCTGAGGCACTTGATGGCAGCCAGTTTGTTTGTGAATCGGTTGCGCGCAAGCCAGGTTTCTCCATTGGCACCCTCGCCAATTTTTTTAACAAACTGATAGTCGTATGAAAGCTTTTCGGGGATATTATCTGTTATCATATCATTTGTTCGGAGTCTTTAATTCTTCTGAAGCAACAGATTTGTTGTTATTCCAAACCAACTGCAGCATTGCTTTTTTTGACTTAACCTGGTTTTGTTGTGAAACATATACCAAATCATCGATGTACATCGGATAACTCATCGGCAGCGGGAATGGCATACTGTTGACAATCGTATTATTGTCGGGATCCACATCATACAAAATAGGCAGTAAATCGCCTTCCCTGAGGAATTTTTCCGAAATTGCAGGAACAAATACGGAGTGAACGATATCTGCCGATGAACTGTCATCCGGCGGATTAAAAGAATATGTTATACATATTGTGGGAAGCACATCGCTGTACAGGCTGTAGTACGCGCTCGTTCCATAATATGCTTTATCCGGCCTCGAAAGATCGCTGTCTGCCAGAAAGTAACCATTAAGACACTTTTCCCAAACGCCGTGATACTGAATGCTTTGTATTGTAGCCAGTGTTTTTCGTCCATATTTGAGAAGCGCGTATACCGTTTTTTTATTTTTCGGTTTATCCAGGACACAGGCTTTTCTATAACGAATATAATGATAGACCACGATGACGAAAATACTGCCAAACCATGCAAATAATGCTGCTGAACCAGCATTGAATGGAATATCAACCTTGAATAACCCGCTAAAAAAACCAGTAAAGAAAGCAGATAAAATGTACAATAAAACCCCGACAACGACTAATGAAATGATTTTCAACGAAATAAAAGTCAAAACGTTTTTCAAAACATAGAAAGGAAATCTGATAGTTGTTGCCGGTTCAAAGCGAAGTGGTATCAAATTGGAATTGGATATCATTGTATTGTAGAATTTAAAAAAAGTGAACGGTATTCTATATCGTCTGACAAAAGAACGCCACCTGTAACACCTGGGGAGTTTTCGAGGTGTTTCTTCCGGCAAAGCATTCCATAAGTCATAATTATCTTTCAGACCGAGTGCATATACTTTTTCGAGTTTTTTGGCGTACTCAGAGCCGGTTTGAGTATGCTTAAGTCCTAAATCCGATGCATTGAAAAGTCCCTTTGTGAACAGTTCGAACCGGCTTCTAATCGCCGCATAATCGCAAAGTCTGTCTTCGATCTTTGGCTGTGTCATTTGCCGAAGGCACGATACGATTGCATGCGGCAGATTTTCCAATGGTTTTTCAATAGCCAGCCGATATCCGACGATTTCCATTTCACTGGGTTCCATACCGCTCAAAAGTCCCGCCAGTGTTGCACCGAGTGCATAAATGTCACTCGCCGGTTCCGGTTTTCCCATCAATTGTTCCGGCGGCATATAACCATAGGTTCCGGCAACCGTAGAACCGCCTTTTTGGAGCAGAGGATTGGCCACAGCACCAAAATCCATCAGGTAGACTTTGAATCCGGTGTCTGTTTTTTCGACCATAATATTGGATGGTTTGAGATCACGATGAATAATAGCCGGATTGTGCTGATGCAGCTGCTGCAGAAGATCGATCAGCTGTATCGCAATCTGAAAAACGACCGTGATATCAAAACGGTATCCATCTTTAATCATCTCTGCGAGTGATTTTCCCGAAATGTATTGCTGCACCAGATAAGCGCACGGCTGATCGGCATCCAATTTTTCGACCACTTCATAAAACCTGGCAATACCATCGATATCCAGGCTTTTCAGCGTATTAACTTCACGCCAGAACAAATCGTATGCTTTCCAGTTTTGCAGCGAATCGATGCGAAGTACTTTGATGGCTACCTGTGTATGATCGGATAAACGGTCAGCCTGGTAGACATCTCCCTGCGAACCGGATCCGATTTTGCGCACGAACCGATATCGATCTGCCAGTTCCCCGGGCGTTTTATCCTGAGTAAAAGACTTCTCTTTGCCTGGAACAATTTCAGAACTGTACGAATCAATCTGAGTTTGTCCATCACCGGAATACCGTTCATTTTCGTGTTCCATGGCTTCATCATGAACTATCGGATTCTGAGCTCGTTCCATCATCTATTATCCTACATCATCTGCCGGATTATTTTCACCATTATCGATGAATCCATGGCATCCTCAATACGGCGGACAGATTGTAACACGTCGGATGCCATGTATTCAAGGCGCACGGATGAGAGGGCGTATTGAGCCGGGAGACGTGCGGCAGACACGTCTCCCGGGGAGATAGCCCGAAAGCGAGCCGTATGTGATGAAACACATAGGCGAGCGGCATGCGGCGTATCGGCGCAGCCGATAGCCCGTGCGATAATTATATAGCATTGTATGACAAGAGTGTTGATGAGCTTAGAGCTTAGAGCTTTGAGAATGCATTCACTATTCCAAGCACTCGTATAACAGAACCAATAATTTACTGACGAAACCTGAAAGAGAGTAGGATTATTTCTTTTCGAGATAATCAAAGAACTCGTATCCCGGAATGGGATAAATCATATTATCGGATGGATTTTCAGGCAGATAAAGGACGCAAACATTATCATTCATCGACAGATAGTCGATACTTTGTTCGCGGAGCAGGGCAGTACCGGTTTTAATGGTATTATCGACAGTAAAAGTATAATCAACGCGCGCTTTGAATAGTAGAGAGGCCCATTTATGTTCGGAGTGATGACTATCGTGAACACCGCCGGTGACGCGGGTCAGTGCATTTATGGTACCGATTGCAGGCACGCCATTTTGATATATATTTTTGCAATAGTTAAAAGATTTGAGTTTCGAACGATAGGAAGAAATGAGCCACCATGGCAGAAAACCGAGCCAGACGGGCAGTACGGCGATGATAATGAACCAATGTATAAACGAAGCAGTTTCGAGATATATCTGGAATGACCAGTATAATGCGTAGCCACAGACGAGCGTGGCGACAACAAATACCAACGATCGCCAGGCCACAGAGAAGCGGACACCGGCGGCGTGCAAAGGTCTGGGCACTTCCGCAAGGCCTTCGATAATTTTTTCCGGAGGTTCGATCCCGGGTTTATAGAAGACTTCGCGCGTATGCATCAAAGGGCTCCCTGCATGGCGGAGAGCCATTCAAGACTTCGGGAAATATCGCCGATGTTCCGGTAAGCCTGCGCCCGAAGCAGACTGAAGTATTGAGATGTATTGGTGATGCCTGCATCCTTATATACTTTTTCAGCAGCTTCGATTTGATCGAGCAGGACATCATTTTTTTCGAGCTGGAAATTGAGCATGAGGCGTCCCCAGTGCGCGGCCGGCATATCCGGTTTGAATTTGCAGGCTTCTTCGAACGCAGTCCGAGCTGTATCATAATCGCCGCGATAATATGATTCCCAGGCTGTTGCCATGGTTTCGATGGCGTTGAGGCGTTCGTTGTCGGGCTGAACATCCACAAACTGGCGCAGGCGAGAGATTTTTGTGTGCACGTATTCCCATCCTGTCCGATCCAGATTGGGCATGGGCTGCCCCGGCGGCGGGGTAGTGTCCGTATCGATTTCGGAACTGAGGCCGCCAACGATTTTGCGCTGAATATTATAGAGATCGGGTTCAGCATATCCGGAACGCATGAGGATATCATAATGCGCCATCACGCTGTTTCCCTGGCGCGCCATGTAGGGTCCATTCTGGTTGAGCACAGTCATGAGCTGATTCAGAATGGCCGTCTGAGCGCTGTCACGGACGTAGGGCTCTTTTTTTGCCTTGTGTTCCACGGCTTTGAATTCGGCCTTGAATTTTCGGTCAGAGTCGGCATCGGGTGCGACATCCTGATAAAATGAATAATACTGAGCGGATGCCGGATAGTTCTTGAGCATGGAATATGCGCGGGCACAATTGAGATATGCCTTGGGAAATGACTGGGGCTGCAATTGAATGGCGCGACCGTAGGATGCGACGGCTTCAGCGAATTTTTTCTGATTGTAGAGAGCGTTTCCCTGATCGAAAAATTCCTGTGCAGTCTGAGCCTGTGCATCCATGGAAACGATACAGAGCAATGCCGTGGCCAGAATCAATGATTTAAAGAGTTTATTCAAAACGGATATCATGATTATTCCCCCTCTGAATCGACGAATTCCGGTTCGGCTTCGTGCTCAGTCTCTTCCGCATCCGGAGCGGAATCTTCGGCGTTTGCATCACTTTCTTCGCTGTCATCTTCGATATCGAGATCTTCGTCCTGGGCATCAATTTCTTCGGTAGATCGCATCCAGAAGGGGAGCTGGAATCCGAAGGCGATGGTGAGACCATGGCGCGGACTTGCATTTTTGACGGTATCGAACTGCAGATCATAGGCGAGCATGGCGAAGGATTCTTCGGTAAAGTAGTATTTGAGGCCCACAGAAAAATCGATGGAGAAAGCGAGCTGTTTGAGATCGAACTCATCATCGTTATTACTATCTTTGGCCGTCAGTCTCATATAGGAGAGTCCGACTCCGGCGGCAGCTTCGGCCTGCATGACCCAGAATGTGTAATGTGCTTTGAACTGAGCAGGATAAAAGCCGACGAAGAGGGTGCTTTCGGCCTTGGCAACCGTATCTGCGACAGCGAAAGAGAAGTCAGGATTTGCGCCAGCCAGATCGAGCCTGAAGAATGAAACGCCCCAATACTGATTTTCGTAGTTTAGGGCAGCCGAAATGCCATGGAAATAAACGTCATTGGCGATATCCGGGTGACGTCCCAGATATTTGGCTTTTGGCATACGAAGTTTTTGTCCGGCGAAATGATAACCGATAGTGGTGGAGAGCCGGTATTTGAGGATTCCCCTGTGTCTGACTTCGTAAGGAGAGCGGCTGAGCGGGCGCGGAGCGACCTGCATGGTTTGCGGAGTTCCCGGAGAAACTTTGTATTCCTGAGTAAACTCATGGTGCGTATCGGAACGCACTTCGATTTTATGTGTACCGGGCAGGATATTTTTTGTCTGATTTGAAGTTCCCCATTCCTCATCATCTATATAAATGATGGCATCATCAGCGGTGGTCAGGACGGTGAGCTGTGTTTCTTCGGGTCTGAGGTCGACTTCTTTGGAATATATTTTTCCTTTTTCAGCGTCGAACTCCCAGGTTTCGGAGACGTAGCCGCTTTTTTTGAATGTAATGACCTGATTTCCGACGGGAATTTTCATATTCAGCGGCGTTGTACCGATGAGTTTCTGATTGACGTAAATTTCGACATCGGGAACGGTGCTGGTGATTTCGATACCGGATTCCATTTCGAACAGGGAACCGGCGACCATCTGCATCACATCAGTGAGGTTGTTTCCGGTTCTTGTGATTTGGACCGGAGTAGAGGACATTTCCTGCCAGAGGCTGAGTGATACTTTCCACTCACCGTTAGTATTTGAGAAGGTTGCTTTAGCGAAGGCGTCGACGTTATGTACATCGAGTACGAACGCGCCGCCGGACGCGCAAGGTCTTCCTTCGGTAAAGCAATCCGGGAAATTGAGCCCTTCTTTTTTGATTTTCTGACTTATGATGGCATCTCCAGCGAAATGCCTTTCTTTAGCGCGGGCGAGAGTCTGAAGGACAGCGCCCTGGACTTCAGTTTTTTGAGCGTTAGTGAGGTTGGAATCGTAATCGATTTGCCAGAATACGCGGGTATTTTCGGACTGGGCGAGTACCTGTCCTGGGTTGAGCAGGGCAGCGAGTGCACAAAGAACTGCCAGAAAAAGGAGGAAACACTTCCCTGTAATACCCCGAACCGCCATCAGTTTTCTCCAACAAAAACGCCGCATCGACGAGTCGAGGCGGCGTAAATCCAATCCATTTCAGTTAATTCTGAGTTTTGCGGGCGCGACGACTTTTTTTCTTAGCCTCGGGGATATTGCCAGCCAGGATATCTTCGACGGGCAGATCCCAGTGCACCGTACCTTCAGCGATTTCGCGAAGTGCGGTAACACAGGGCTTATTATCGGATTCCAGCGTAGGTTCTGCGCCATGCAGCAATCCGCGTGCGCGTTTGCTGGCCAGAAGGGCCATAGCAAAACGATTGGGAATTTTTTCAAGGCAATCTTCAACAGTTACACGTGCCATGTATGATATGCTCCAAGCTAGATACGGAAGAAAGATTTGAACGACCAGACCTGATTCAGCAGAATCATTGGTAAGATAAGACCAGGTTTACCTGTGTTCTCCGGAATTAAGCTTTTGCGGGACGTTTCAGGTAATATTTGGTGTCACCGGTGCGCAGATACTGAACGCTGCAGAGTTCATAGCCGTGCTGACCAAAAGTAATCAAAACCTGGGATTCATCTGCATTGTGAGCGCACACGGGTTCTTTTGTATCACCCTTGTAATAGTTGATAATGCCCATGTTGTCGATGTGTCTGCGCAGAATGAAATATTCCCAAGAGATTCTTTCTACCATGTGTGAGTTCTCCTTTTTTTTTAAAAAAGCTCTGAAGTACTCAGAAAAACGATAACAATTCGCGGCGTCCGGGCAAAATACCCGAATGCAGTCGCACCCTTTATCAGAGTTTGACGATTTGTGCAATGTACTTGTTAGTAGTTATTGGTAAGTGATTATCGGACGAATCATCGACGCCTGCGTATTGCCTTTTGGGCAATAGCGGGCGTCATGGCGGCGTATTCGCGCCAGCGGATAGCCGCCGGGTCCGCCGGCGACAGCGTGCCGGCGGACGATGCAAATCTTGTTTTTTTAAACAGGCTGTGGTATAGAGTTTTAACGTTGTCATTTTTTGTGGCATGTGCGCACGGATAGCGCGTTCCACCTTATTTTGCAGTGGAAACTCAGGGCATGGAGGCCATGAGATAGTATGTTGAGTGTTTGCCTGGCATTGGGGATTATTTTTATCGCAGTGGCGATAATTATGGCCGTCGTGTGGTTCTGGCCGGAATCCGCTCCCCGTCTGTCCAGGAAGGGCAAAAGTGCCGGCAACGTCCGTCGCCGCAATGTTCAGAATTCAATCGATTTGATGCCCTATATGATGGATGACGAAATCACCATCAATCTTGATGCATTTTGTGATCCCGATCTGGCTGTTCCGCGGGAAAAGCTGACGCGCGAACTGCCTTCTCTGGATGCGGTCCTGTTTGACTGCGACGAAAACGATCGGGAGGATACCCTTTTACCTTTTGAAGCGAAGAAATCCATGCCACAGCTTACGCTTGCCTCGTTACTTGAAGTCCAGCAATCAGAAGAACGCAGCGAAACCGGCATCATGCCCGTTCGTCCGAAGATCCTTGGTGATACGGCCTGTGATCTGGGGGTTCGTTATTTTGAATATCTGCTCAGGCATCATGTAGTGCCGCGAGGTGCGCGCCATCTGACGAGCGAATCCAACATCGTCGTTGCAGAGAATGCGCTCAAATCGCTGCATCAGAGTGCAACGCTTTCGCATGGTGCGATTGCGCAGCGCATCGGAGAAAAGGCTGTCTGTCTGTTCGAACCGCTCGAATCGGCCGTTCAGAACATCGACAAGGCGCTTGAACTGATTTCCGAAGTCCTTGCCGACAAAACCATCTTTATCGTTCTTGCCAATACGGACAATGCCGACCCCGATAAGCTTTCGCATCTGAGTCCGGTCTGTCAGCGGTATCACATTCCTCGAAACTGCATTTATATTGAGCAGCCGGATGGTTCCTTTATCAATTACATCGAGGACATGAACGATTTTGTGCCCAGCCGTCTGGATCCCATGCGCATTCCGCAGAATTTCTTTTCGGGGATGCTGGACTATGCGCACCAGGCATACGATGAAGGGGATCATGAGGCGGTTCTGCGCACGATAGCCCCTCTTCTGCCCGCATTGTCCGAACGCGCGTTGTACTATAACAATTTCCCCAAGATTCTGCTCGCTCAGGCGCTGAATCTGATGGGCATGACCTATCGCGAAATTGATCGGGACAACGACGCTATTGCCTGTTTTGATCAGTCGCTGACGCTGCTTCGCAAGATAGAGGACTACGAAGCCATTAAATCCGTCATGGCCAATCTCGGCATTACGCTTGCGATTTCGCGTCCCGTCACGCAGCCGAAGATTGAACTTGCCATTCGCCATCTCAACGAGGTTACGCAGCTCAATCCCCGCGACGATGAGGCCTGGCTTTATCTGGCCAATTCCTATCTGGAGCTCTATCGCATTACGAATGCCCAAAGCCTGCTTCGGCGCGCATTGCGAGCCTATGATAAAGCCTACGATCTTGCGCCGACGGATGAAATTGCTTCCTGCATGGATGCTCTCCAGCGGCAGATCGGCGGCGGCAGACGCCCGAAAAACTCTTTGTCCTCAATGGCGGTCATCAAAGGAACGGACAACAGACATTATCCGACAGAAAGCGCCAAATAATTCATTCTCTGGCGCTGAATGACAAATGTGTTGATAAGCCCGTAGCTTAAAGCTTGGTGCAATGGGATCGATATTCTCAAAGCTCAAAGCTATGATCGACGAAGTGGCCGTACACTGTTTTTTGGGGGGGAGGGCAGGCTATCGGCCTGCGGCCGATACGCTCTGCCTCAGCTGCTATTGGCCTGCGGCCAATACACAGCTGATCATTTTAATATACCCTTAACAGAAGCATCGAATGCTTTGGCATTGACAGAAGACTGGATCTCGATACTGTCGAACGGCTTCAGGAAATTGCCGATTTGTTCCTTAATAATGGCATACCTCGCCCCAAGGATCGTCGTGACATCGGCGACATTGATGCTCGAAACCAGGAAATGTTTTTCATCGGCCAGCACCGAATCAGAGGCTTTGGCATCTTTGGATTTGATGATTCCGAGTGCGTCTTTCCATGCGCCATCCGTAGATACGACGAGCAATCCATCATAATAGGCGACATGGAGTAATTTTCCGGAAACATGTGTGGTTGCATGTAAAACGCCATCTTCGAGTTCGATCTGTACATTGCCTGACGATACGAAACCTTTGAGAATGTTGACTTTGGCAAAAAATGCATCCGATAGTGTGCTGTCCCGGAAGGGCAGAAATACGGCGGCCTTTTGAGCTGTCAGGATTTCAGTCAGAGAATAATCGCGGCCTTCCGGCACTGAAGCGCCGTACAGTGCAACCCAAGCAGCCCCCATATTGTATATGATCTGTTCGGTGACATTGAGCTTGAACACGCGCTGTGTCAGTTTGTCCTTGATGTCCTCATAATCCGACTTCAGGTTTGTGGGAACAAGCGGAAGCAAAAAGGATTCGAGCTTCTCGGAATTAAACAAGACGCGCGCTGTCGTCGTTGGCCTGGACTGTATGATGGCATTCTGCCAGTTCCCCTGGGCCCCATCAAGAAGTTTGGCTATAAATATCCCTCGTGTATCAGCCCATTCACCGGACAGCTGGATTTGAGGACCGGATTGTGAGAAATCGATTTCGAGTCCGGCATTCTTGGCAAATTCACTGAACGATCTGTATTTTTCGGGAAGTTTGTCACGGATAAATGCAGGATTGCCAGCGACCATGGCTATCGGAGAAGATTTGATGGTTTTGAGCAAATTTCCGGCTTCTGCTGCCGTCATCATGGGTTCATCCGCCCATTTGCGGGCCGTATCCGACGATGATTCACTGCCGGCGACCATGCCTTCGCCGAATACGATGAGGACCGGCTTGTCCGGAGCATAGCTCAGCGTTGCAAAATCGCGGTTCAGAATCTGAATTTTTACGAATGTTCTGCCATCTTCAGTGATTTCTTCATACCGCGGGCGGCCGAATTCCTCGTTCATGAAGTTGTCCCACCATACCCTGAATTGCTTTGCATCCAGAACATCGAGCAGAACAAAGGCATTTTTATCCTTCCAGCCGGCGACGAACCCCGATCCGGTATTCATCCCGGCCTTATAATAACTCGTCAGACTGGCTGGATTGAGCAGGTAATGCGTGCCCAAATCCGTCAGTAATTTTTCGACCTCATTGGTATCTACCAAATTCCATTTCTGGAACTGAATGATGCTGTCGGCCAAAGAACCGTAGCTTGCGAAGGCGAGCATATCCGGATTTGCCGGCACATGAGCCGAAAGTTTTTTGAGGATTTCGGTGGCATTTTTGGGATATTCGACGGGCATCTGAACCGTTTTTTCGGTCGGTTTTTGCGTCGAAGCTGAGCAGGAGACCTGACTGATGCCGCAAATCAGACAAAGTGCAATCGAAAGTTTTACCGGTAATTGTCTAAATAATGATGAAATCGCCATAGTGCCCTTATCGGTGATTATCTGAAAAAACGGACCAGGTCCGCAAAAGCCCCCTGATGAAAGCAGCCTCCGTTATAGCGCTACCGGATGTTTGCCGCAATTTGTATTGGTTGTTAAGATTTGGAAGAAGAGACGTTCTGCGGAACGTCTGTACCAAATAAGATCAGGTACGCACCGGAGGTGCGCATATCAGGAATCATCAGGGTTCGGATTTTAGCCAGGCCAGAGTGACGCCGTCTCCGCCTTCGTAATATTGCCCGGGACGAGTTGTCTGAACGAGGGGAGAGCGGCTCAGGAACTGTCTGACCACATTTTTTAATACGCCCGTACCGTGTCCATGAATGATGTAGCACATGACCTGTTCGCGCACGATCATGCTCTGGAGGAAGAATTCCGTACGTTCGATGGCATCTTCGCTCGTGAGTCCCCGCAAATCCAGGGTATTGTCCGTGACCTGAGCCATGATGGGAAGCTGAGTCGTTTCATCCACGAGGACGCAGTTTTCGTGTTTGATTTCGATAATTTTGGCATTTTTGATGCGTTTCTGACGTGCTGTCGGTTCGGGAACCTCTTCGACGATGGGTTTTCCGAGGTCGGAAAGTGCAGCATGGACCTGCAGGATGCCCAGCCTGAGTGTGACATGGTTTCCGGAACGCGAAAGGACGGTTGCATTTCTGTGATATTGTCGGATTTGAACGAGTTTCCCGATGACGATTTCACGTTCATCCAGAGGCTCGAATGCAGGAGCCGTCAGCTCGGAAACTGCAGAACTTTCCTTGCGGGCTTCGGATTCGAGGGCGCTCATTTCGCGGTCGATTTCTTCCTGCAGTTCCGTTTGATGCCGGAATTCCGGTGTGAAAGTTTTTCGGCGCAGTTTGCTGACTTTTGCTTTTATCTTTCGGATATTCTCCTGAACAGTTTCGATGTCGGAACCGAGGGCTTTGGCAACCTGTGCACGCATTTTTTCGCGCAGTTCCTCAACTTCAGCCTTAGCTTTATCCAAAGATTCCTGCGTCTGTGCGACCAGAAGCCTGGCTTCTTCGAGCCGCACTCGCTGCTGTTCGAGTTCTGCGATGGCATGCTCGAGATTGCTCGTTTCTTTGGCATTGTACTGTGCTTTGGCATCATCGAGGATGGAAACCGGCAAACCGTGCTGCAATGCGATTTCGAAAGCCGCACTCGTGCCGGGATGTCCGCACTGCAGGATATAAGTGGGGCGCATGCATTCGAGGTCAAAGCTTACGCTGCCTGAAGTGATCCAGTGTGTTTCGAGGGCAAAAGCCTTGACGTTTTCGAAGTGCGTCGTGAGGAAACAAACGGATCCGGCATCATATAGATATCGGATCAACGCAATGACAAGGGGGGAAGCATGTTCCGGATCCGTGCCGCTGAACGGTTCATCGAGCAGAAGCAGGGATCCTGGTCCGGATTCCGGCAGTGCCCTGGCCAGACTCTGGACATGAGCCGAAAAAGTCGAAATATTCTGTGCGATGGACTGATCATCGCCGATATCCGCGAACACATGTCTGAATATTGGAAAACAGGAAGAAGCTCCGGCACTGATTGGAATACCGGATCGAATCATCAGGGCAAAGAGTCCGACGAGTTTGAGGTTTACGGTTTTTCCGCCGGCATTTGCACCACTTATGACGAATGTTTTTGCGGGGTCATGCAAAAGGATATCGTTGGCGACGACGATATAATCCGGATGTTCAAAATGGCGCAGAGCGAGCAGGGGATGACGCGCCTGATAGAGCTCAATTTCACCATCACTCAGATCGGGAATATGCGCGTTGATATCGCCCGAAAATCTTGCGACAGCATCTGCGCAATCCAGATAAAGACAGCGTCTGGCATTGCACATAAAAGCTTCCCTGTGGGAGCCGACCATACCCGACAGCATGAGCAGGATGCGCTGTTCTTCGGTTTCTATGCCGAAATCCGAGATGCGCAATGCGTTATTGAGTTCGACGAGCTCTGCGGGTTCGACGAAAACCGTCTGTCCCGAAGCACTGGTGGCGTGAACGATGCCATCGACCTTGCTCCTGCAGGAAGCTTTGACAGGGAGAACATAACGGCCTTCGCGCTGCGTGTAATAATTATCCTGAACAACGTCCTGGGTTTCGGCCTGTGCAAGCCGCGATTCGATGCGCGTTCGAAGGCTTTCGGCGAGTCTTCTGGAACGTTCGCGAAGCCTGGCAAGTTCGGGGGATGCGTTATCGACGAGCCTGCCATCGGCATCGAACGAAGCTTTCAGGCGCTTTTCGAGATCTTTCTGGCATTCGATATCCTGAACATAATCCCAGAGCAGCGGAGCCTCTTCGCGCCGAACGGCAAAATAGTGATAAACCGCATGAAACGTGCCGAGATTTGCAGCAACTTTCAGGAGTTCTTCACCATTAAGCACAGCACCGCGTTCTGCTCTGAGCAGGATATCGCTCAGGTCCGATATTTGAATGGCGACGACAGGGTCGCAGGCATCATAGAGTGCAATCAACTGGCCGATTTCGGCCAGTCTTCTGGCAATGATGCTTTCGTCCGCGAGCTGCGGCGAATGCATGATCAATTCGCGCGATTGTTCGCTGTGAGCCCGGGATGCGATGGCCCGAAGGACCTGCGGCCAATCGAGGTTGTCATAATTCCGGGAGGAATCGTCATTGTCGACAAAGTTCCGAAGCATGGCTTCGGGGTTGATTTGTTCAATGGATATTTTTTCAAATCGCATGTTGTTCCTGATTTTAGCCCCATCCCCCTAAATCCCCCTTCCCCGTTGGGGAAGGGGGACTTTGGTGTGGGGGATCGCATTTTCCCGGGGTTACGCGCTTCGCGCTCACCCCGGGCTGTAATCTGTCGCCCCTTCAGGGCGATTTTATGTGAAATTGCTCGTTACCGGGGTTACGCGCTTCGCGCTCACCACGGGCTATCATCTGTCGCCCATTAGGGCGATTTTTATGTGAAATTGCTCGTTACCGGGGTTACGCGCTTCGCGCTCACCACGGGCTATCATCTGTCGCCCCTTCAGGGCGATTTTTATGTGAAATTGCTCGTTACCGGGGTTACGCGCTCACCCCGGGCTGTAATCTGTCGCCCCTTCAGGGCGATTTTTATGTGAAATTGCTCGT
>JAEEGL011592108.1_pt1 | contig 17812 bp, 19 predicted proteins | sample 9134231 | NCBI WGS metagenome assembly JAEEGL01 (sample SAMN16246548, study PRJNA631951) | gut metagenome | biome: gut microbiome; feature: rumen; material: fiber-attached | host: Bos | place: Iran: Karaj | collected 2018-10 | reverse complement strand
ATCCTCAATCCTCAATTTTCAATCTTCAATGTTTCAGTATCTTACAGAAAGTCTTAAAGATGATTTTAAAATATTCGCCCAAGGTACGGTTGTTAATATATTGCAAATTGTATTCAATTTTCTTGGGCATAATTTGGTTGACATACATCTTTTCTGGATTCTCCGACTGACCAAGAATTAAATTCTCGTCGGAAAAGGCTATGGAGGCATAATCGGTAATGCCCGGCCGCACACTCAGCACCACACGCTGCTCAGCTGTATATAGTCTGACGTAGCGCTCCACTTCAGGACGTGGACCCACTAAACTCATCTGACCAATAAACACATTCCATAGCTGCGGCAACTCATCGAGCTTGTATTTACGGATGTAGTAGCCCACTTTGGTGATGCGTGAATCTCTGCCCCCCACTGTAATGAGGTGGCCTTTGTCGGCACCTGTTCGCATCGACCTAAACTTGTATAGTCTGAATGGTACACCATTCTTTCCTATACGTTTTTGTGAATAGAACCCTGGCCCCTTACTGCTCAAGCGTATGATGATGTATATCACCAAAAGTAAGGGAGACAGGATGATTAGCCCTAATCCCGATAGTAATACATCGAAGAATCTTATCATTTCTCGTAATGTCACAGTATAATTTTCTTGTAGGCATTAATAACAGTCTCTATCACTATTTGCACCTTTTCGTCGTCTAATTGAGGATAGACAGGCAAGGAAATCTCGTGCTCGTAATTGTGATAGGCTTGCGGATAATTGTTGATGTCGTAGCCAAGCGACTTGTAATAACTTAGCATAGGCAATGGTACAAAGTGTACGTTTACCGCCACATCATGCTTGGAAATCTCTGTAATGATGGCATCACGTTGTGTCTCATTGATACCTTTGATGCGGAGAGGATAGACGTGATAGCTGCTCTCACGGCAGTCTTGGAGAGATGGTGGCAGGATGGCCCATCCTGTTTTGGAGAACGCTTCGTCATAAGCTTTGTATATTCGTTTACGCTCTGCAAGTAGTTTGTCGTATTGCCGTATCTGGGCAAGTCCGATGGCTGCATTGATGTCGGCCATGTTGACCTTCATGCCTTTGCCTACGATGTCATAGCGCCAACCACCGGCCTGACTTTTGGTAAAGGCATCTTTGGTCTGGCAGTTGAGCGACATGAGACGTAGTTCCTTGTAGAGCTCTTGATTGTCGAAGGGATGAGGCATATTGAAACAAATTACACCACCCTCGGCAGTTGTGATGTTTTTTACGGCATGAAGGGAAATGACTACGATGTCGGTCTCTGTGCCATTGTGTTTGCCATTATAGCGAGCACCGATAGAGTGTGCTGAGTCGTTGAGCACGAGGATACGCCCCAACTTTTCTTGTGCTGGACTGTCAGGATGGAACATGGCCTTGATTTCTGGCTCCTGAACCAGCGACATGATGGCTTCATAGTTGCATGGGAAGCCTGCGATATCCACAGGAAGAATTACTTTTGTATGTGGGGTGATGGCATTGCGAATGGATTTCACACAAATGTTGAAATCGTCGCAGGAGTCTACCATCACAACTTTGGCACCAGCCCACAATGGAGCCATGGCTGTGGCACAATATGTGTAAGCTGGGATAATCACCTCGTCGCCGGGCTTGATGCCAAACCATCTAAGCATCATTAGTGCACCCGAAGTCCAGGAATTCACACCTAATGCAGCTTCCGTGCCAGTAAGACGCATGATTTCCTGTTCCAACGCCTTTACTTTCGGACCAGTGGTAATCCATCCTGAGCGAAGTGAATCAACCACTTCGTTGATGACGCTTTCGTCTACGTAGGGGGGTGAGAACGGTATTTTCATTGTGATATAGTTATTATCTTGTTTTTATTTCTATCGTTATCATCGATTGGTATGGACGCTGAATTTCTTGTTGAATAATACTTTGTAAAGTCCAACAATATAACCTATGCCATAACTGAGGTGGATGTTGAAAAATGTATAGGGCATATACCACACCAAGGCGATTTTTTTGTATTGTCTGGCTTTTTGGATGCCAATGCCAATGCCAATGAGGAGGTATAAAGCCAAAACACCTATATAGCACCATGCTATCCAACAGCATAAGAAACTGAGGATCAAGCCTAATATCAAACCAATGACAAATAATCCGGGAAAAAACTGCCTAATAGTGGCTGGTGCCCCAAGCTTTTTGTTAACCAGTGGTTTGAAAAGGCCATATTGGAAATACATCCGGCGCATCTTCTGCATACTGTCGCGCGAGGTGTAGTTGATTTCAAGTTCAGGGATGATGAATATTTTACCACCATTTTTGATGATACGTGCGTTGAATTCATCGTCCTGGTTGCGAACCAGGTCTTCGTCAAAGAGTCCGATTCTGTCGAACACCTCACGCTTAAAACAACCAAAAGGTACAGTGTCGGTTTGTTTGATTTCTTTCGAACCTATTTTATGCTCCGATGCTCCCACACCGAAGGGATGGCTTGAACTGATGGCAATGGCATGACATTCTGCACTGTCATTGGCAGGTAGAGTGTGCCATACACCACCCACGTTGTCGGCGCCTAATTCATAAAGATATTTGACAAGCACCGAAACGTAGTTGACAGGATAGACACAGTGACCGTCTAATCGTACGATTACTTCACCTTTAGAGACTGTGATGCCTTTGTTCATTGCAAATGGCACCGTCTTCTCGGGATTGTCTATAAGATGGAAGTTGGGATGAACATCCTCGTATGATTTAATGATTTCGCGTGTACGATCAGGGCTCATGCCATCCACGAACAGCACTTCCATACGGTCTTGTGGATAATCCTGTGCCAAAATAGACAGGATACATTTTTCTATGAATTTCTCCTCTTTATAAATGGGGAGTACAATGGATACAAATGGGATCATTATTTACTTGATTCTAATCCATCCTTCGGCATAGACGTCTTTGCGGCAATCGCGGTTGATCCAGGGGTCGGGTGCGAAGACACGTGGTGAGCGCTTGTTGAGGAAAGCCCCCCACCAGCTGAACGAACTGTTTGCTATGATTAAGTCTTTGCAATAAGTCATTAGGAACATGTCCCAACAGCTTAGTTTGCCTGTATTTCCTGTGACGAAAGTTACTTCATCGCCTTCAAGAAGAGGTGTGATGTTAGTTTTGCACCAGGCAATGTCATTGGAAAAGATGTAGAATATATGAGGTTTCTTATCGGATTTCACTTGTCGGATAGCCTCTTGATAATATGGTAAGTCGCATATACCAATAAATTCAGGAGCCTTGAGGTAGTCACCGCGACGGATATGTATGCCCACACTTTCAGCACTGCTTATTTGTGAAATCATAGTACTGTTGTACTCATTGGGCATTGGATGACTATATATGTCGAGCAGATGATCACGGATGTCCTGATAGTAAAGTGCACTTTGCCAATACCCTTCATAGTAACGGTCTCCCTCTGTATAGACATTTGGTGAGACGCAATAGCTCTCGCTATAGGGTGCCACAAGCTCAGTTGATTTTTTAGGTAGTAATTTACGGGCAACACGAGATAACACGTAGTTGGGGATGTATCGTGTCACACAACGTAATTCTTTTGCGCTGGCCATTGGCAATGTGGCTTTTTCAAATAGTTTGTCTATCTCATAGCCGTTGTGAAGATTGACTGAGCCAAACCGTTTGAAAAATATAGAGTGATAGTGCTGTGTATCAATATATATCTGTTCCTTGGGGAAACGGTTCTGAAGCGTGACAGCAAAGGCATATTGAAACATCTGGTTGCCCAGCCCACCGGCAATGTTGACAATTTTCATGTGCTATTGCAGTTTGACAAACGTTGCTATCTCCTTCACTCGTGAACGGAAATACTTTTGATAGTTCTTTTCAAGTACCTCACGGCTGAGACGTTTCTCCTCGGGATAAAGTTGCTGCTCATGCAGGATGATGTCATCGGGGGTGTATCTGAAACCTATTACCTTACCAGGATTGCCGATGACAATAGCGTATGGTGGAACTTTACAGCTTCTTAGTACCGTGCCAGCCCCGATGATGGCTCCCCGTCCAATATGTACGCCTGATAAAAGTGTCACGTTGGCTGCTATCCAGACGCTTTCATCCACAATTACTTCACCGCCTTGTAGATTGTCATTGTCGCCTTCATGGATCAATTTGCCTTTTTCCACTACATGGTTATCGGTCACTACGGTTAGTCCGACAGCAGCACCTGAATCATCACCCATGACAAATTTACCCTTTGTGACATAGAGAACATTATTCCAGTCGATATTCACATTCTTGCCTAAATAGATATGCCGGCGACCGCTGACGATGGAAGGTTTGTGTACGTGCGCTCCTTCACCAAGTGCTCCCCATCGTGCCGGACGTGAGATATAGCGAGTGAGAAACGACGAAAAAGTTTGTCGCAGTGCCTTGAATGTGTATTTGACTTTGAAAAACATAACCTTATTTAATAGTGTATCCTCCGTCGATGACGAGATTCTGACCGGTAATCCATTGAGATGCGTCACTAAGCAGATATACACAGGCATTGGCGATGTCGGAGGGATTGCCGATGCCAAGAGGAAAACCAGCTAAGCGCTTTTCACGATCGGCCTCTGACAGCGTAGATAGGTATTGTTGCATGAGAGGGGTGTTGACCGTACCTGGCGAGATAGTATTTACCCGGATACGACGTTTGGCATATTCTAAGGCCAATGTGCGGGCACCGCTGATGAGTGCTCCCTTGGAGGCGGAATAGGCGGTCAGACCATTGCGGGCAATGAGTGCAGTGATAGAAGCTATCATTATCACACTGCCTCCGTGGTTGAAATACTTCACTTGACATAACTGGCGTATGAATTCGAAAGCACTGATAGTATTAACACGAAGGAGTGTCTCATAATCAGACGGAGACAACAATTTCGATGGTGCAGTCTTTTCAATACCAGCAGAATGTACAAAACCATCAACTTTGCCATATTTGCCAAAAATGTTGTTGACAAGGCTGTTGATACCATCGAGGTCTGTGAGGTCAAAAGACCATACGCTATGCCCCTCTCCTTTAAGGTTGTTCTTCAATTCGTTGAGGCGCTCCTCGTTGCGCCCAAGTGCAACAACTTTAGCACCCATATTGCTACACGTAAGAGCACATTCGCGGCCTAAACCAGATGATGCACCAGTGATGATGACAGTTTTGCCTTGTAGAGAGAATGGGTTGTTCATCATATTTCGATGATATCGCTAATATGGCAATCTACGAAATCCACAATTGCTGTTGCCCATGACATCCCAACTCCGAAAGCGCTCATCATGATGCTTTTTCTCCCTTGTAGTTGGTCTTTTAGTTCACTCACGATGGTGATGGGCACTGAGACAGATGAAGTATTACCAAATTTCTCTATAGTATGAGGAATCTTTGTTGTGTCGAGTTTCATCTTTTTGGCTATATAACTATTGATGTAGTTATTAGCCTGATGAAATACATAGTAGTCTATATGATCTTTGTCGATGCTGGCAAATTCGAGTGTTTTCTTGATGTCACGAGGGATTTCCCTGATGACGAATGTGAACACGTCGCCGCCGCGCATATATCCTTGTTCCTCGCTGCGGATGTTGCCATATTCATCGACCACCTGCTCACGGAGTGTCTCTATGCTACTGGGATGTCGATAGCCGCCACCTTTTATCATTATCAAGTCGTAGCGAGAACCGTCGGAATTGAGCGAGAACCAACTCTTGCCGTATTTCTCGTCGCGCTCTATCAGCGCAGCCACACCTGCGTCACCAAAGATAAAAGCACTTCGGCGATCTTTTGGGGAATAGACTTTCGAACGTGTCTCGCCGTCGAGAATCAACGCCTTATGGAAATTCCCTCTTTGAAGCATGCTATAGACCACGGAGAGTGCATAGCAGAACCCGGCACAACCTAATTGTATGTCGAAAGCTACACAACTGTTGGGCAAACCAAGCCTATGTTGCAAGATAATCGAGGTGGCTGGCATACGATAGTCGGGGGTTTGCGAGAGAAACACCAGAAGGTCAATCTCTGTGCGGTCGATGTCATTGTCGGCCAGGAGTTGTTCAGCTGCGGCATAGCAAAGGTCGGATGAACAGGTGGCATCGTCGGCGAAACGTCGTTCATATACACCCACCTTGTCAACAACCTCCTTCACTTGGTCGGCGGGGAAGTATTCGGTGTACTCGTAATTGTGGATAATCCGCTTGGGCACACAACCTGCCATTGCGCGGATGCCCACACCCTCAAATTCGATGAATGCCATATTTTTATGCTGTAGCCAGTTGGTAGAGGTCGTTGATAGTGATGGCAGCGTGAATATCTTTCTCCTCTATTTGCTTGTCAAATTCCTCGTCGAAGAAAGCTATTATCAGCATGACCGACAGCGAACTCCATTCTTCCAAGTCTTTAAATACTGTGTCGGGACTGAGTGCGGCAATGTCTTCAATCTCTATGGCCTCGGCCAACTTCTCTATAAATTCTGTAATCTGCATATTTCGGATGTTTTTTATTCTTAAATATAAATATGGTATGATAATATCCAAGCTCCTAATCTCCCATCATTCTCTCATACCTGTCAACGATATGCCTATTGATGATGTCGAAATCAATGATGTCGCGATGAGTTTCACGGCTATTATCTGTATAGGTGTTGCTAAGTGCTTGACAGATTTGGTGGGCTGCTTCTTCTGGTATACGGCTGATAATGGCCGAGTTATGCAAACCTTCAATCTGCCGGCGGGCATCGCCCACATCCACGCTAAACACGCGCTTGTTTAATGCAAGGCTCTCACGGATAATATTAGGTGACCCTTCCTCGTCGGATGTGAGCAATACGAAATCACAGGCATTGATCCACACAGGCACTTGGTCGGGTTTCACACCACACATCACCAACAAATGATATCCTTCACCCAGTTGGGAAACTATTTGTTCGGCTATGTCGCGCCGTTTAACGCTGCTGTTGTGGACATCGGAAAAGAGTACCTGGTGTCCATCGCCAATACCCAACTGCTCTCGTGCCTGCTTTTGGGAGATGGGAGTAAAAAGTTGGTAATCTACTCCTAATGGTTGGGCAAACATACGGTTTTCATGCTTACGAAGTAGCCTTGATGGTACATAATTCCTCATTTCATCAGAAACGAACCCAACAGCCTCGTACCATCTGATGCAAGCAAACGATGCCCATTGGTTGACACGTATTTTAGCACGGCGTATCCTACTTTTAGTAGTCTTAATAGCTTTTGCATGAATGTCTGTACCATGGAAGGTAATGAGCTTATGGCATTTACTGCCTATGAGAAAAAATCTAACTAACAGAGAGTAGATTCCACCAAAGTGTACGTGTACGATGTCGTACTGGCGAGCTTCATGGGATATTTCCCTTAGCGACTTAAAAGGCTTGCGGCTTCTGAATCTCACAAAATCCACTGCATCTACCCGTTTGTCGTTACTAAGTGACATTTTCATGCGGTGTAGGATGGGATTCCCCACAACATTTGGATTGCAAGCCTGATTGGAGACAAGCAGTATTTTCATACAACATTCCCCCTCATCGTTGTCGGCAAAGATTTCATTGTATCCTCAATGCAGTTATAGGCGTTTCATGTAAGTAATTGACGATGTTCCTATCTTACGATAGGGAGTAAAACCATTACGCTCATAGAAACGTAATGCACGGTTATTGTTTACCGAGAGTGAAAGTAGGCATATTTTCCGCCCATTTTGTTTCATCCTATGCAGGTATTCTTCTATCATTTGCTGGGCGTAGCCTTTGCCACGGTATTCGGCAAGTGTGCAGATGGAGAGTAAGTCGCCTTTCTCGTTCTTCTGAATGTCGTCAATACTATGGTCTAAAATCTCATAATGTGGCTTTTTAAACCTTAGTTTTAGTTTTGCCCATGCTAATCGGTCACCTTTTAATAATAGCCATGCAATGCGAGTAAGCACACGTGGGCGATTATGGCGGATGTAATTGGACTGCTGTCCAGACTTGTCGAAATAGTAACCCATGCAGAATCCTACAATCTTATGATTGTCGTCAGCTGCCACAACGAAGAGTTCAGGACTGTCGTCGAGAAATTCTTTGTAGAAACGGCTGAGCAGATAGCAGTTATTGGATGAGCCTATCCTTGTGGAAAGGTGGCGAGGAAAGCATTGGGCATGTACTTTGGCGATTTCGCCTAAATCGTCGTATGTAGCTTGGCGGATAGTCATTTCATTGATGTAGAAATACCTTTGTCAATTTCTGCCGATCGAAAAGACTGTATGTGTTGTGAATATCTTTCAAATCCAAGGCTTTGGTCATACTGCTCGCCATTTTTTCTGCATCCTCTACCGGACATACATACCCATTGACACCATCTTTCACTATTTGTTGAATGACAGGTAGGCATGTGGTAGCTACAACAGACTTGTTAAGGCACATGGCCTCCAATAGTACATTTGGAAAACCTTCCATGCGAGACGGGAGCACAAAGACATCGCAATGGGCCATGAAAGGATAAGGGTTTTCACAGAAACCATAGAACCTTACACCTTCTTTGCCGTCATGCTTTTCTACCAAGTTGCGTGCATAATTGCCGTCCTTGTTACCTATGATGGTGAGGGTGGCTTCATGATATTGCTTTCGTACTTGAGTGAAAGCTTCTAATAGCACGTCCACGCCCTTGCGATAGGTGATGGTACCAACAGCCAAGAAACGGGGATGTGATACCTCATGTAAATCCACGTCTTTTATTGCCTGATTTCGTACAAAGTTTTCGTCTAAAGGGTTATAGACAGTCACCACCTTGTCGGCTGGCAGACCATAATATGATAGTGCCTGATCACGCATCTCATCGGTTTGTGCAATAATATATCTTGCCCTTTTGTATAGTTTTCTGGTCACCCATTTCACAATTCTGAACTTCACACCTTTCATTCCTCGGTGAAGTTGGTTGGAAGGCATATTTGGAAGGCGGAGCGTGACGGGATTTCCCGTAAACCGACAAGCTATCAGACTAGCTATAGCCGCATTCTCTAAACTTGTAAATACACAGTCGCCATGATGCTTACGCAGGTATTTCACCAATGATGGTATGGCTGTGAGCGAGCGGCGGCAGCCCAATGACACCAAATTAAATTCTTTTTCAATTTTATCCTTCATCTTGCCTGATGGCTTCACCAGGTTGACAAATTGCACCTGTATGCCGTCTTTGACAAGTTCACGGGCTAACAGTAGGCTGATATGCTCTGCACCGCCTACCCGCAGGTCGGGCAAGATAAAATGATATATCATCGCAATCGTTTATACGTTCTCTTGCAATATGCAACGTGCAGGAAATATACCATCATCGAGAAATAAGTACCTTTACCATAATAGCTTACCATACCCCAGTCTGTCACAAATCTGAGAATGACCAATGTTAAAATGAGGGGAGCTATTGGATCCCTTTTCACATATTTCATTTCATTGATTAGGAGATAAATAAATATGCTGTAGTAGGATAATAGTCCCACAATACCACCATCGGCAGCCAATTCTGCATAATTGCAGTGCAAATAACCGTCTTGATCCATGGCTTTCGATAATAATATTCGTGCACATCCCATACCTATTCCCAACAATGGCGTACGAGAAAATTGTATCCATCCAACCTGACGCATAAATTCTCGTTTGCTGGTTGAACTATCTACTTCACCCTCACCTGTAATGGAGTTAATCATACCGTTTACACGAGCCATGGTACCGGAAAACAAATTCGTCTGGGATAGATAGATGAAAATGCCTACGATAAGACCCATGACAATTAAAAACTTCATCACAGGAATTAAGTTGTCTTTTTTTTCACGGAGATTCTTGACGTAATACAATATGATGACACCTGCGACAGCCATGAAAAGTGCTTTTCGACTTTGCGTGGCAGCAATGATATAAATACATGGAATAACCAAAAACATCAGGCGCTTCATTTTTCCCCGCATAAAAAAATAGGCGTTAATCAAAATTGCCGTGGCTGCAATCATACCTGTTGTGTTGGCATTGGTGCCTGCTCCCAAACGCCCAGAACCTTCACCCAATTCAATGATCCTGCCCACACCAATGAAGAATATCGTATAAATGACCACTGTATATGACCCATATAGCATAATCTTAAGTAATAATTCCACTCCATTTCCTGGAAATCTTTCATAATAAGAGTAGAAAATAGACATTACGATAAAGATCGACAATATGGTGTTACCCTTTTGGATGGCGTATCCATATCCCATAGCCCAAAACGCCGTGGCATAGCAGAAAAGGCAGAATTGCAGAACAAACAGGTGGAATGTCTTGATCTCAAAATGATAGTTTGTACTCACAAGGAATAGCAAACCACATACAAACATAATCGCTGTATTATATTGTCCAAAGCTCATGAACATCGATATAAAATACACGAATGTGATAAGCCAGACAAATTTGTCGTTGTTGTTAGCTGTCCTATAAGTTGTTGAAGGCATGTGCTTTTTTATTCAGTCTATATAATAATCAGCGGCATGATGTCTGGGTTTACGCTCAGAAAGTGGAGGAAGCTCCATATAGTTTTTGTATCTAGTTGTAAGCCAGGAGTCATAGCCTGCCGGAACACAGAAATAACCATCTTCAAATGGTAACTCAACGGTACTGTCCAAAGCCGAAGAGTCGTAAAAACGGAAATCAGATGTTACAAAAATATGTTTTCCCTTTCCTAACGGATATCTTTGGTAAAACTTCATGTATTTCATGGAGTAATGCCGGGCAATGTACAAGAACGGATTCCATCGGTCGGGGATAATATGACGTAGGGAAAGTGAACGGCCGCAACGTCTCCAAAAATGAAGGCGATGAACGATACCGTCATACTTCTTATATAATTGTTTTATGTCGGTATTTTCCTTGTTGGGAGAGTCGTACATCAAATAGATGTCGATGGAAATACCACGACTTCGATGACCGGTACGAATGCTGTAGCTGTGATTGTCGTAAAGCCTGCCCATTGGAAGTAGATGAGAAAGGTCTTTGTAACATTCTACAACCTCATATCTTTCCGAACTGTATAATGATACAAAGCGCAAGAAGTCTTCCTCGGGCATCATCACGTCAATATCGTCGTCCCAGGGTATAAACCCCTTGTGGCGTACAGCGCCAAGCATGGTGCCGTAGGCCAGATAATATCGCAACTGATGTTTGGAGCAGAATGTGGCGAACTCTTTCAATATCTCAAGCATGATGCCACGTGACTGTTCCATTGTGAGTATTGCCATGATAAATGGAGATGTGTGATGATTATTTATGCTGTGCCTTTTTGATGATTTTTCGGAAAGGGTCGTAGGTAATGCGGCGAATTGCACCAAGCACACGGCCAGACATGGGTACGCGGTAAGCCATGTCTTCGTTAAGGGCGTCATCGCAGGGGCTGCAATAGCCACAGGGCAGTCCGAATACAGGACGATGGCAGAACCATGTCTCAGGAATCAAATCGTCAAGGCCCATTTTGCGCATTTCAGCCACCTCTTCGGGCTTTTCCATGTCAAACATGGGCATAGGAAAAAGCATATCCCCGAAGACGAGGCTAATTTCCTTCGAGGATTTCTCCTTGTCTATACGCAACTGTATAATCCCATCACTGTCGTCTTCGATGAGTGTGCTTTCGCCAATGATAGCATTATAAGACTTGCCGCGGGGACTCTTTTGAAGACCCAATTCCATGGTGAGCCCTTTCTGGCGTGCAAAGCGTGCCAACCATTCATATTGTGTGCCGATATGGTATTTCTTACTCAGTTTCAACGAGGCAGCAGAGATATCCTCCATAGGAGGGATGCTCTCTATATCTACGATAATCACATCTCGTAAATCACACTTGGTCGTGTCTTTCCTTCTCACCATATCGGTGATTCTGGATATAGCCCTAAGTTCGTATTTTGTCGAACTACGTTTTTTATCTATGATGTAATAAGGTTGGACAATAACGTCGTGGAGCGACAATTCGGCTACGCGACATGTACTGTCAAGACCTCCCGTCCACAACAAATTGATTGTTCGTTTCGTCATATATAAAGCCTGAAGTTTAATAACTAAAGTCTCTTATTTCCACAAATATTGATGCCGGCTATGTCGTGGTATGCGTTTCTCAGCAGGAGGAAGCTCCATGTAGTCGCCATATATCTGATGGAGGTAATCGTCGTAGCCCGACATCAGACGAAATTCCTTGCCCTCAAATTTCACGGGGATAGTGTCGTCGAAATCCTTACGAAGATACCATTCCTTTTCCCGATAGACCGTGTGGTAGTTGGTAAGCCTCGAGCAGCACTCTTCCTCGGCAGTACTGAGGCGGGTGATTTCATCTACAAGTTCTTCTACTGTCGCTGATGGGCAAGTGACTTTTTGCCAAAGCACATGAAGGTTTCCCTTCAATCCTAACGATTTGTTTAGAATGCGCATGGCATCACGACGATGGTCAAGTCTTAGCTTTACACTGTAAATCTTCTTTTGCCGGGCATAGTATTTGTCGTAGTCGTTGTTGGCCAAGTCCATGGGGAAAACGTCTATCCATATACCACTTTCGCTTTTGAAGCATGGCACAAATGGTTGCGCCATAGTGCGCCTCATTTCACATAGTCTGGCATAGCCAATCAGGCTGTTACCACGCTGTGGGGCAAACAATTCAAAGTCGGCATTCCCTTGGTAGATGGCGCAAAAACGTTCATAATCTTGTCGGGGCATGCAGACATCGACATCATCATCCCAGGGTATAAACCCTTGATGGCGCACCGCACCAATGGCTGTGCCGCCAGCAAGTGAGTATTTCAGTGAATGACTGCAGCAAAAGTCATGAAACTCAGTGAGAATGTCAAGACTTACTTCCTTGATTTCGTTCAATGTCATCTTCTGCATGGCAGTCGGTAAAACAAAATAAATGTCGAGTCGTCAGGCGATTTGATAAATAAATGAAAGCTATTTGTTGTTGATTTTTGATGGCGTCTGGGCAAAATACTCACTGGTGTTGTCCTTGTCGTTCAAGAATAAATAGTGTCTTGGGTTGGACAAGACAAAATCGATGATTTCCTCTGTGCGGTCTCCATAAACTGACTTTTGGGCGCAGTATTGCTCTGCCTGTATGCCTGGGGTAATCAAATTGGCTTCGATTAAGATAGGCTGATTGTCAGAATTGAGCGCTATGTCCCATCCTACCAATGTGAGGGTAGGGAAATAGATTGGGTGGTATTTTTTTGCGAAGTCAATGGCTTTACTTACTTCGGGAATATAGATGTCGGAAATCTTTTTCCCCTCTTGATAGGTAAATACTTTTTGGTAATCCTTGTCAACTCCAAAGTCATGGAAATGTCCGTCTTCTTCTACGCCCATGATTAGTCCACCATGTCCGAGATTGTCTATTTGGACACCGTTTCTTGCAAATTTGAAACATACGTTGCTTGTGCTTACAACACCATTCAGAAAAATTGTTGTCACACGGAATGTGTTGAGGGATGCTGGATTGAATTGGCTGGTAAGTGTCGACTGGCCTTGTATCTCTTGTACAATAAAGTTGCCTTTTTTGTCTGAGAACAATGCAGAGGTGTCATCGCTTTGTGTGCAAAATATTTTGATGTTTTTGCCCTGCTTTGTCTCTAAGATTGGCTTGACTATGCATCGTTCGTGAGACCTTACAATTTTCTCTGCCTCACTGTTGTTGATGATTTTCCTCTCAGCGTTGAAGTATGTTCCAGCAATACATGTGATAATTGTCTTAGGCTGGGGCATCTCGTGGAAATAGATGCTGTACATGCCCTTGTTTGACAGGGCCTTGCGCTCTGCCACAGGATTGATGGCATTGTAGAGATAGGGATACTGGAGGTCTTGCGTGATAAATCGGGAATCGAAACGGGCATAATACTTGAAGAGGCGGTATTCGTCTTCGTAAGGCTTGATGGGAAGACGTTTCCATTGCTCGTCAATCATATCTTTTTCCTCTGCAGAGAGAGGAGGTAGGTCAAATTTCCGAATGAACCTCTCTGTCCTATTGAACATGAATTTCCTGGTCCTTTCGAATTTGGTCTTTGCAAGATATTTTTCCAGTGAGTTGAATGTGCTTCCTATGATGCTCATAAATGAGTGCTTTGAAATATATAAAGCCGAGGCGTAGATGTGGTTGTTATGTTTTCTATTATAGTTGATGGCTGTTCTGATAACTTTGAGATAGGGCACAATCTCCCATATCCACTTCTTTTGTAAAAAAAGCGGATAATGAATGGAAAAAATGATGGTGAAGCCAACTACCGCATCGGAGAAAAGTATCGTATAAAGCTCATCTGACAGGGATATATAACTCACACTGTCCGATGTAATACATCGAATACCATGTTATTTTCTCGCAGTTTTCAGAATCATCAACTATTTATTTGCTTTCATTTCGGGGCAGTAATAGCGGCATTCAGTGATAACTGGTATGTTAAGTCTCGCTGCTATAGAGCCTTTAGGCTGCAAAGTTATGAAAAATTATTCAATTGATATAGTAAAATGATAAAAAAATATCGGAGAATAGCATTTTTAAACCATTTTCCGATATTTTTTGTTTTGTTTTGCAGATAAAAATGCTGATTTTATACTTTCATCTTCACCTTCTCACGTCAATAACTTGACCACTATATTTTGACACAAGTGTGTTGATGGTGGCTATGGCCACATACTTGGGTTCGAGCAAGCTACCCTCTGGCTCAATGCCAAAACTGTTTAATCGCATGGGGGTGCGGGTGCGTTCGGGATTAATACAGTTGATTCTGACGTCAAAGCCAAACCACTCTTCGCTCAACGCTTGTACAAGATTCACAATGGCAGCCTTGGTAGAAGAGTAGATGCTGTAGAGCATTCGACCGCGTGTGTAGCTGCTGCTGGTGTAGAAAATCAACGACCCCTTGGTTTGTCGGAGATATTCAAACGACTCTTTTGCCACGATTACAGCTCCAAGGTAGTTGATGTTGATACTTGATGTAATGTCTTCGTAGCTGATGGCCGACAAGGGTTGCTTAATCAAAATACCCGGTGTGCAGACCACATAGTCGATGTGCCCATTGCGTTGATGGATGTCGTGGAGTGTTTGGCGCACTTGGTCGGCATTGGTAATATCGACACCATTTTGTGAACGGCTGAATGAATATACTACAGCACCGAGTTCGCGGGCAAGTTTCACTGTCTCTTCACCGATTCCCATACTGCCACCAAATACCACCATTACTTTGTTGGGTAGTACCTGACGTGAGATGTCAAGCACTTCTTTTGTGCTGGAGATGCTACGTAGTTGGTAAAGCTTGTCGAGTAGGAAAAGATCTTCCATATAGGTGACCTTCATATTGAAAACTTCGCCGTTTACCACATAGACAGGTTCGTCGGGAAGGTATTTACGAACTACCCCGCAGTCGTCGGTGGTTACAAAGTTGGGATCTTTTAAGGCTATCTCATAGGCTTTCCTGATGACTCCACGCTTGAAACATTGTGGTGTCTGGCCATTTCGAAGTACACGACGGGGAGGAATCATGCTGATGCAATTGTCATTATCTACTTCGATGATGGTATCGGTGGTCTTGATTGCCACGTCCACAGCACGATAACTCTTCAGCGCCTCTATGCAATCGTTGATGATACGGTCGTTGACAAGAGGGCGGACAGCATCGTGAAGTAGCAAGTTGATATTGTCGTCATCGTAGGCTGCGATAGCCGAGAGACTGGAATCGTAGCGCTCCTTGCCGCCTGTTAGTACTTTTTTGACTTTACGGTATTGGTTGGTAACCACAATGTCTTCCACATCCGAGATAAACTCTTCTTTGCTCACTATAGCAATTTCATCGATGAGGTCGTTGTTTTCGAAGACGTCAATGGTGTGCTCTATGATTTTTTTCCCTGCTACTTTCAGAAATTGTTTCGGTAGTGTTCCACCAAGACGGCTACCACTGCCACCTGCTAAAATTACAGCTATGTTCATGTTAGATTGTTTATTTGGATTATGTTCAGTTCGCGGGATTGTTGTTATGATTTGATTTGAAGGACAAAGTTACACTATTTCTTTATTATTCCTGCCTTTTATTCAAATAATAATCAATAAAATCTTTTCTTACGCCTTTATGCTCGGCTATTTGCCCTACAAACTGGCCATTTGAATTGCCTTCCACCAATACCCACCCTTCTGGAGTCAATGCAAAGTCGAAGGCCACAAAACGTGGATGAGAGGGGATGTCGTGGATAAGCTTGGCTACGACGGCTTTTAGTTCATCATATCTTGGCACCTGCCAGCCTTTATAGCGTATTCCAGAGTCGGGATGACGCTCAAATCGGCCACCATGCTCATCCACACCATCGGTGGTGATGATACCTGTCTCGGCATCAAAGACGGCAAAAATGCCACCGCCTCCAGCATTATCAACGATAGCTCCTTTGCGGCCAGTACGTATGAAGGGCTGCAGTATCTTGCAACCAGTGTGAGTCCTGATGGCAGGAATTCTGATGGTATTAACACTTGAAGAGTTCCATGCAGCAGTCTCTGGCACTTGTTCAATAAGTTGCTCTACAATCCATTCGTCTTCCTCGACCAATTGGTTATATAAAGCAGATGCCTCCTCTTCATCCTTCACGCTAAGGATAGTGGCGCCTCTGCCCCAGGTGCCGTTGACGGGTTTAGCGAAAAAACGGTCATGGCGTAGTGCGAATTTTAAGAAATCTTGTTTAGATGTTTCCTTGTCGATAATGCATGCATCTCGGTGGAAATAATCCTTGGTGTCAATATAGAAACTCTTTTTGTTGTCGATACCCTTGTATGTGGAGGGCGACTCATACTTCACTATATAGTCTCTACGCTCACTGTCGGATAGAAATTCTTTTCGTTCCCAATAACCTTTGTCTCTAAGACCATAGAGAAAAAACTCTTCTGGTTTCATCCTGTGGGAAATAAGTGTCTTAACCAGGTCTTTCTCTAATTTCTTTGATAATTGGGGATTTCTTTTCTCTTCTTCAGTGAAGTATAGTTTTCTGACATTTTCCAATTCTTTGCGAAACGATGTGCTCATCTTGTAGTTGCCAGCCCTGAAAATACATGCTTCGATGGGAAGGATGATATGGGCATAGAAGGCGTGGGTTGGGGCGGTCTTGTCAAGCACATTCCTTACGACTTTATCAAAAGAGAAAAAGAGTTCCTTTAGTTTTTTCTTGCTCATAGTTATCTGATTCTATTTTTGTAATATACCAATATGATTGTTATGTCTTTTGCCCAAAATAGTATTCTAAGAATTCTTTCCTGACACCTCTGTGCTCAGCAATCTGCCCTACAAACTGGCCACTGGCATTGCCTTCCACCAATACCCAGCCATTGTCGGTGAGCGCAAAGTCGAAAGCTACATATCGGGGATGTGAGGTCAGTTCGTGTATCAGTTTGGCTACAATGACTTTCAGTTCGTCATATCTCGGTACTTGCCAGCCTTTGTAGCGTAACCCTGAATCTGGGTGGCACTTATAGCGACCGCCATGTTCATCCACACCATCTGTAGTAATGATACCTGTTTCGGCATCAAAGACAGCAAAAATGCCACCGCCACCAGCATTATCCACAATAGCTCCTTTGCGGCCAGTGCGAAAGAATGGCTGAATAATCTTACAGCCGTTGGGAGTACGTATGGCTGGAATCCTGACAGTGTTTACACTCGAAGGGTTCCAGGCTGCGGTTTCAGGCACTTGCTTGTTGATTTCGTCTACTAACCATGTATCCTTGTCTCTTAATTTGTCGTATATTTGTTATGCCTCTTCGGCATTGGGGACAGTTTGT
>JAEEGL010552921.1_pt1 | contig 17812 bp, 15 predicted proteins | sample 9134231 | NCBI WGS metagenome assembly JAEEGL01 (sample SAMN16246548, study PRJNA631951) | gut metagenome | biome: gut microbiome; feature: rumen; material: fiber-attached | host: Bos | place: Iran: Karaj | collected 2018-10 | reverse complement strand
GCGTGAAGAGTGTATCTAAACAAGAGTTAGCCAATCAGATGCATTTGTCTGAAAATGAACTTGACAAGATGATGTCACGAGATATTCAAGTCCGTCCGCCCGTGAGGTTGCATCTCCAGCCGGGTGATTACATCATCGACTTGGATATGGCGAAATACCTCAATTATGTCGTTTCCACGCAGCCACTGAAGACTGCTCCCGCCTTTGATACCCAGGGCGTGGCAGGCGGTCGTGCCTCGGGCGAGAACGAGGAATTTGGCGACAAGAGCGGCAGCAAAGTCAACTTTACCGATTACAGCGCTGCCAAGACCGGCTCTGTGCTGACCGATGAAATCCGTGAAAACGTGCGCCTGATGAATCCGATGAACTTCATTGGCGACGACGTGACCGACGTGGCTCCCCATTGGTACATCCGCCACGGTGCCCGCGACCGCGACACCTCGTTCCCCGTGCCCATCAACCTCGCCCTCAAGCTCCAGAATGCGGGCAAGGACGTCAACTTCCTGCTGGCATGGAACCGCCCCCACAGCGGCGACTATGCCCTTGACGAACTCTTTGAGTGGATCAACGGCATCGTGAACGGTAAATAGCCAAATTCCATTTTTGGGGTTGATTTATCAGTAATTTGTATAAGTGCTACACCGTCATGTCTTTGTAACTTTGCATCCAGTAAACGAACATTCATTTTAATCAAGAAACACAATGATGAAGGAGACAAAGATTGCGTTGGGTACCTGGGCTTGGGGCGCAGGCGCTTTTGGCGGAGATGCTGTGTTCGGTTCCAATACCGATATTGAGAATCTGAAACCCGTATTCGAGGCTGCGATGAAGGCTGGCTTGAACCTGTGGGACACCGCCACGGTTTACGGAATGGGCGAATCGGAGCGCATCCTCGGCACGCTTGCCAAGGGGGTGAATCGTGACGATTTGGCGATTTCAACCAAGTTCACACCTCAACTTGCTGAGATTTATGATAACAGCGTCGAGAAGATGGCCGATGCATCCATCGAGCGCATGGGCTGCGGTTACATCGACATCTACTGGATTCACAACCCGATGGATGTGGAACGCTGGACACCGGGACTCATCCCTTTGCTCCAGAGTGGTAAGGTGAAACGCGTGGGCGTGTCCAACCATAACATCCAGGAGATTGAGCGTGCCAACGAAATCCTGGGCGAAGCGGGCTTTAAGGTATCGGCTGTTCAGAACCATTTCTCGTTGCTGTACCGCTCTAGCGAGAAAGGTGGTGTACTTGACTACTGCAAGAAGAACGGCATCGAGTTTTGGGCCTACATGGTGCTGGAGCAAGGTGCGCTCAGCGGCAAGTACAACAAGGAGAACCCGCTGCCCGAGGAGAGCGACCGCGGCAAGAAGTATAATCCCGTGTTGCCCCAGTTGGAGGCTCTGACCAATGAGATGACCGCAATCGGCAAGAAATATGGTGCCTCGTGCTCACAGATCGGCATCGCTTGGGCTATCGCCAAGGGTACGTTGCCCCTCATTGGAGCGACCAAGGAGCGTCACGTCATTGAGGCCGCCGAAGCCGCAAAGATTCAGTTGACAGCCGAAGAAGTAGCCAAATTAGAGCAACTGGCCGACGCCACTGGCATTGATGCCCGCGGTGGCTGGGAGCACAGTATGGAATGATATGAGAATCAGAGTCACGTTTTTATACATGGCTATGGCCTTAAGCATGATGGCCCAAGGAGTGATGGATGTGCACAGCCACATCATCACTCCTGGCTTTGTTGCTGCCCTGGAACAGGAAGGCCGGCTCATGGAGGAGGGCTTTCCGTTGCCGCAGTATGACGTGGAGAGCCATTTGCGTTGGATGGACGAAGCGGGCGTTGAAACCTCGGTGCTGACGCTGGCTGCCCCTCAGCCGATTTCGGCTGAGGTGGTGAGGGCGACCAACGAGGAGGCCGCCCGCATCAAGCGGGAGCATCCGGGCCGTTTCATGTTCTGCGCCGCACTGCCGCTGCCCGATGTTGAGGCTGCCATCCGCGAGGTGGTCTATGCACTCGACACGCTGGGCGCCGACGGCATCAAGTTGGCGACAAACGTCCGTGGGCAATATCTGGGCGCACCGGAACTGGATACACTCTTTGCTGTGCTTAACGAGCGTCGTGCTGTCGTCATCCTGCATCCGCATTGCCCTGCTCCCGTCAACCATGAGGTGATGGCACAGACGCCGCTCGCCATGCAGGAATACCTGTCCGAAACCACCCGTGCCGTGACCAACATGATCAGCCGCAATGTCCTGGCCCGTTATCCCGATGTGAAGGTCGTGGTTCCCCATTGTGGGGCCTACCTGCCGCTGGCCGTGCCGCGCATGAAGTCGCTCACGCCCGTCATGCAGGCCAACAAGATGGTGGGTGATATTGATTGGGAGGCCAACCTTGCCGCACTCTATTATGACCTGGCAGGAGCCCATTCGCCCGAAACCATCCGCATGATGCTCACCATTACCACGCCCGACCATCTGCTGTATGGCTCGGACTATCCCTATGTCGCCCCGCAGGTGCTCACACAGAGCCTCGCGAGGATGAAACAGTACCTCACCGAAGAACCCGACTTGGCGCCGTTCAAGGAGATGTTCCTGTGGAAGAATGCCGCTTGGCTGTTTCATCAGACGGAGGAGAAGCCCACGGTTGCAGCAAGTGATGCAAACATGATTGTGCGCATAGCCGAAATTGAGGTATATCCGCAGTATATGGAAGAGTATCTGGCGTTTGCCAACGAGGTGGACCGCCTGAGTGTGGAGCGCGAGCCCGGTGTCATCTGCCTGTTCCCGATGCAGAGTCCCGAGAACCCGACGCAGATTCGCATCTTGGAGATCTATGCCAGTGACGCCGCCTACCAGTCGCATCTGAAGACGGAGCATTTCCAGAAGTACAAGCAGGGCACGTTGCACATGGTGAAAGACTTGAAATTGCCCACCATGCAGCCTCTCGACCCGGAGACGATGAAGTTGATTTTCAAGAAGAAATAAAGGGAGGCATCACACGTGCCCCCCAAAACCTTTTGCCTATAGAGCGGTTTTAAATTTTACGTTCTTGTTTACTCGCAGAACTCCATGATGGCGCTCACCTCGTTGCCGATGGACAGTGCGACGATGATTCCAGTATCTGTACGGTAGATGGTTGGAGTGAGGCTGTCGCCCAACTTGGCTGCTACACGGTATTCCACACGCAGGCCGCGGACCACGAATGACTCGGGCAACAGTTCCATCGCCATGCGGATGTAGTTGGCGTTGTTCATGTGGCGGTTGTAGTCGATGTCGGCGCGTAGGACCCTGACGGGTTCCAGCGTCTCGCCCTCGGTCTTGGGCAGGATGATGCGGCGGTCTTTGTAGTTCATTTCCAGTTGCGGCTCCATCGTCATCGAGGCAATGGTGGCGTCGTCCACGCGCTTGAGTTTTCCGTTAGACAAATCCACAAAAGCGCCCATGCTCCACGTCTTGTAGCAAGGCTTGCCCTGTGCGTCATAGATGAACGTGTTGCGGAAGCCGAACATGGGCTTCATGCCATAGACCGAGGTCGTCACCGTCAATTCTTCCTTGTAGCTGGGAACCCGAACAATCTCGACCTGACGGGTGGCCAGCAGCTGGGCCATGTTCTGCTCGGCGAAATATTGTTTCACTACAGGCTCGGAGTCAATCCACCACTCAGAGCAGTCCTGCATCATCTGCAGGGCCGAATAGAGTTTGAGCCGTCCCTCGCTGTCGCAGGTGCTCGTGGTTACTTTATATTTGAGACTGTACATGGTATTGATGCATATTGGTTTCTGTTAGGATGATGCATACTTTTTCCAGGCGCCGATGATCTCGCCGATATAGACGGTGTGGATGCCCGCTCCGAATCCGTCGTAGAATTTACGCGGAGTGTCGTTACGGAAATCCTTTTCCTCTTGATGGAAGGCGGTGATGATCTCACACTCGATGACGGTCTTGGCCTCGGTGTAATAGGGCGTTCCGCTGGGTGTGTAGCCCACATGCAGGCCAAGTGCCGCCGCCTTGTCGCCGTCGCGGCCGCTGTGGCTGCCCATGTAATGTGCCACCCGCTCGTCGTCAAATTCCATGATGGTGAAACGAGGGTATCGCTCCATGAACTCATAGGTGTAACGTGCCGGAGCGACATAGACGCTCACGGTCAAGCGGTTGTAACCCAGATAATTGCCCAGGCTGCCCCAGCCGATGGTCATGGCGTTGTGGGCCGTCTTGTCGCCCGAAAGCAGGATGGGCGCATGGGAAAAGAACGTGAACGCATTGTCGGTGAACTCCTCTTTCAGGTTTACTTCCTTGTAGCCCTCCAGGGACTGGGCAAGAACGTCTTGCATCGATAACATTGTCATCATAATGGCTAAAATGATATACTTTTTCATAATCGAAATGATTATATGGTAATTGATGCGCAAAGGTAGTGAGAAAAGCGGAACAGAGCAACTATTGGCCGCCCTGCGGGCAGAAAATGAGAGATAAGGGCAAGGTTTTCTGGCCCTATTTTGGGGTGTGACTTGGTGATTCGGGAATTTTTGTTTATTTTTGCGGAGTATCTCAACATTAACTAATAACTATTACCACTATGAACATCCTGATTTTACAAAGTTCGCCCAGGGCAAACGGCAACACCGTCTGGATGGCCGAAGAGTACAAGAAGGCCGCCGAGGCTGCAGGCCATGAGGTGACACTGGTGAATGTGTCGAAAAAGAAGATTGCGGGCTGCCTGGCCTGTGAATATTGCCACGGCAAGGGCAACGGCGCCTGCATCCAGCAAGACGACATGCAGGAGCTCTATCCGCTGATGGCCGAGGCCGAGGTGCTGGTGCTGGCCGCTCCTATCTATTACTTCACGATGAATGCCCAGATTCAGGCGCCCATCCAGCGCATGTACTGTGTGAACAGCCCCGCCAAGGTGAAGAAAATGGCACTGCTCATGTCCTCTTATTCGCCTGGTGTGTATGACGGCGCCACGGCCGAGTATCGCGACATCTGCAACTATTGGAAGGTCGAGGACACGGGTATCGTGACTGCCACCAATGATGAGCAGAAGACCGATGCCACCAAGCAGAAGATTCAAGACCTCGTGAGCAAACTGTAAAGGAAAATCAACTTAAATACGAACAAATTATGATTATCAAAGCAATCCGCATGTTTGACGGAGGTTTCATGAACCAGCCGTTCGCCTTTGGCGGCGAGGAGGGTAGGGAAGCCTTTGACGAGCAAATTATCTATCGCAGCAGCCTGCAGAACTTCCTCATCGACACGGGCGAGGAGGTGATATTGATTGACACCGGCTTCAAGGCCGATTTCAAGGCGCCGGGCAAGAAGTATGGGGCTCCGCTCTATATGGGCGAGAAGGTGGCCGACTACATGGAGGCGTTTGCTGCCACGGGCTACAAACCCGAGCAGGTGACCAAGATCCTCATCACGCACAAGCACCCTGACCACAGCGACTGCATCGGGGAGTTCCCCAATGCCAAGATATATATCGCACCCGAGGATGCCGATGCCATGAAGCTGGAGGGCGACAACATCGTGCGTGCCGAGTATGGCCAGACTTATCACAACTTCCCCAACGCAATGCAGGTGGCAGCCGGCCTGTGGTTCATCGAGGCCAAGGGCCACACCAACGGCAACAGCATTGCCGTGCTGGAGGATGAGGGTCTGTATTACATGTTCCATGGCGATGTGACCTATTGTGACGCCGCGTTGAAGGCCAACAAACTCTCGATCATCTTTGAGGACTTGGCGGCAGCCCGCGAGACCCTTGACCGCGTGCGCGAGTTCATCAGCAACAACCCCACCGTCTATCTTTCCACCCATTGCCCCGAGGGCTATGAAAATCTGGAGATGAAACGCGTGATGAAGCTGTAACAATGTTCGGCTCTAATAATGAATGGACCCCAAAAGTTTTTTTCAACTTTTGGGGTCCACTTCGTTTTCAGTACCTTGTTGAGGTTGATGGGGCGCTAACGTGGCGCACTCACTTGTAAACGGCGTCCCTGATGTCTGAGAAGCCGATCAGTGTCTTCCACACGTTGTCCTCCTTGTAAAGGCGGAATTTTTTCTTTTTCACGGTGCCATTGCTCAGTGTGAGGTCACACACCACCTCGGTGTAGCCGTCGCGCACCTTGGCCTTCTTGGCAGTGACCTTGAAATTCTTCTGTGTCAGCTGTTTGAAGAATTCGTTTTTCTGATAGTCACTGAGTTTGTCGTTCTCCTTGAACTTCACGGCCTCTTTAAGAAATTTCTTGTCGCTCTTGTTGGGCAACTCGTTGAAGAGGGCTTCGACGGCTTGCTTGGCATTGCGGTGGTACTTATCGAGGTCAAGCACCGGGCTGTCGCAAGCACTGAGTCCGATCAGGCACAGCAGTGCAACGATTGAAAATAACGATAAATGTTTCATGATCATATCCTGTTAAATGGTTCCTTGCATGCAAAGGTATGCATTTACTCCAACTCCCGCAACCGCGCGACAGTTTTTTGCAATGATATAGCTGTTGTGGAGAGAACCCGTCCTGGCTTTACATGTTGGGGTGCCTCAAACATTCCTGATTTTCATGAAATAAGTGAGCGTTTTGCGAAAAATCACTATATTTGCAGGAGAGATAAAAAGACTCTACTTGAACAGATGATAACGGTAAGGGAATATCAGCAACGAGACATGGCCGCGGCCATGGGCATTTGGAACGAGGTGGTGCGTGAGGGCGTGGCGTTCCCGCAGGTCGAGGAATTGACCAAGCTGGAGGCCGATGACTTTTTCACCAGCCAAACCTATACTGCTGTTGCCGAGGACAGCGAGACGGGCGAGGTCGTCGGGCTCTACATCCTGCACCCCAACAATGTGGGCCGTTGCGGACACATCGCCAACACCAGCTATGCCGTCAGATCGGACAAGCGTGGGCTGCACATCGGTGAGCTGCTCGTGAAAGACTCGCTGGTGATGGGGGCGCGACTGGGTTTCCGACTCATGCAGTTCAATGCGGTCGTGGCTGCCAACGTCCATGCCCTGCACCTGTATGAGCGCCTGGGCTTCACGCAACTGGGCCGCATCCCCAAGGGCTTCCTCATGAAGGACGGCCACTATGAGGACATCATCCTCCTGTATATTGAATTGTGACAATTATTTTTTGTGTTTTTTGCACTAAAATTTTATTTTTGGCCTTCAGAATTTGGCGTTTGATAAAATTCTATATCTTTGCGGCCAATGAAGTACAGGCTGACACATAACGGCATCACTCGCAGACAGCAATTGTTTGCGTGGATGATACTGTCGGTATATGTGCCGATGGTGTTGCTTGCGTCGCTTCATGTGCACTCCATCAACGACTTCTCCAGGGTTATTGACTGCGATCAATGCCACACGGCGGTTCACCACTCGGGTCACATCACTACCAGCAACCATCACATTGATGAGTGCTTGTCGTGCCGGTTCCTAGGCACTCAGATAGATGTTCCCCGCACGGTAGCCACCATTGTGGTGAGGCCAGTTGCTGTCCATTTGGAGTTTTTCCTGACCACTGCGCCTGTCGTCAGGATTGTGGCCCAACCGTCGTTGCGTGCACCGCCTAGCATTCTGTGATACAGAGATATATTAGTGCTTGCCAGATAGTCTGCTACGGATTATCCGGCCCTATTACCATCCTGTTTAATTGTTAAATATTATCACAGAATGAAATCATACCTTTCGATTCTTCTGCTGCTGGCGTGCGTGGGCACGATGGCAGCTCAAGAAACGGTCGTGCTTGACTCGACCGACGTGTTCTTTCGCCACATAGAACTGAAACAAGTGGTCGTCACCGGTCCGACCGGTGCAGTAAAGATGCAAGACATGTCGATGCCTGCAGGAATCGTTGACCGCAACAGCCTGCGCATGACTCCTGCCACCAACATCGTTGATGCGGTGGCCAAGCTGCCTGGTGTGGCGCAGGTGAGTACCGGCAGCGGCATTTCCAAGCCCGTCATCCGCGGACTGGGATATAACCGTGTGGTCGTTGTTGCCGACGGCGTGCGCCAGGAGGGGCAGCAATGGGGCGACGAGCACGGTGTGGAGATTGACGGCAATGCCGTGAGTTCGGTCGAGGTGCTCAAGGGACCCGCGAGCCTGCTCTATGGCTCTGACGCACTGGCGGGTGTCCTCAAACTCAACACCGATCCCGTAGTGCCGTTGGGCAAGATGCGATTGAATGTGAACACCGAATATCATTCCAACAGTGGTCTCGTGAACTACTCGTTTAACTATGGCGGCAACAAGCAGGGTTGGGCTTGGAACATCCGCTATGGTGACAAGTTTGCCCATGCCTACAAGACCCCGGGTGACGGCTATGTGCCCAACACCCAGTTCCGCGAGCGTGCCCTGTCGGGTATGTTGGGTGTCAACAAGACCTGGGGTCACACGCGCCTGATAGGGTCCTATTTCCACGTCACACCCAGTATTGCCGAGGGTGAGCGTGACCCGCAGACAGGTGAACTGGAACAACCCTATGCCGACGCCAAGACCTATCACCACGGTCTGCCTTACCAGCAGGTGTATCATTACAAGGCCGTGCTTGACAACGCTGTCTATTTGGGAGAGGGGCGATTCAATGCCGTGTTGGCTTATCAGCAGAACCGTCGCCAAGAATTTGAGGAGCCCGATGAGTATGGGCTTTACCTCAAGCTGCACACGGTGAACTACAACATCCACTATGTGACACGACGCTTGGGTGAAGACTGGCGCATCACCAGTGGCGTGAGCGGCATGTGGCAACGCTCGCTCAACGAGGGCGACGAGTTCCTGATTCCTGACTACAGCCTGTTTGACTTCGGTGCCTTCGTCACCACGACGGCCAACGTCGGCCGCTGGGCTCTGAACGGAGGTCTGCGCTTTGACAACCGCCACCTCGACAGCCGTGAGCTGATGGATGACGGGGACCTGCGCTTCCAAGCCTTCAAGCGCAACTTCAACGGTTTTACCGCCAGCGTGGGTGCCGTGTGGCATGCCACCGATCATCTCGATTTGCGGGCAAATGCCGCTCGCGGTTTCCGCGCTCCCAACATCAGTGAGTTGGCCAGCAACGGTGTGCATGAGGGATCGCTGCGCTACGAGGTGGGTAACCGTGACCTCAAACCCGAGTTCAGCTTGCAGTTTGACCTGGGTGCTGAATTGACCACGTCATGGCTCGATGCACAGCTGTCGTTGTTCAGCAACCGCATCGACAACTACATTTTCATCCATCGCTCGGGCGAGGTCATCGACGATGAGTTCATGACCTATCGTTACGACAGTGGTGACGCCCAGCTGCTGGGCGGCGAACTTGCATTGGATATCCATCCCTGGCACTTCCTGCACCTGGGCACCAGTTTTTCTCTGGTCAATGCCGTGCAGCTGCACCAGCCCGAGGAATCCAAGTACCTGCCGTTCACCCCGGCGCCGCGTTGGCAGAGCGATATCAAATGGGAAATCCTGCATGACGGACGCGTGTTGAACAACGCCTTCGTCTCGCTGGGTGTAGATTATAACTTCAAGCAGGATCATTACTACCGTGCCGATGACACCGAAACGGCCACTCCGGCCTATTGCCTGCTGAATGCAGCCATCGGCACCGACATCATGTGCAAGGGACGTCGTGTGGCATGCCTGAGTTTGATGGGGACCAACCTCACCAACAAGGCCTACCAAAACCACTTGAGCCGCCTCAAGTATACCGACGTTAACCCCGTCACCGGGCGGCAGGGCGTCTTGAATATGGGGCGCAACATCATCGTCAAACTCGCCATTCCGCTCGAGTTCTGATCATTCCAAGAAATACAAAGGGTGCAGACTGCCATAGTCCTGCACCCTTTGTTATGTGATGTTTGGTTAACCGTTATAATGCATAGAACGGCATTTCGCGTCCATTGTCAATCTTGAGGATGAGTTCCTTGTTGGTGAGCGAAACGATCTTCATGTTGTGCATCTTGGGCATGCCGTCAAGCATGGTTTTCTTGAATTCGCCTTTCAGACTATTGAGTTCATTTCTGATTTGCTTGTCCATCAGCTCCTTGGTTTTGGCGTCCATTCCCTTGATCTCATAGTCAAAATCGACCTCTGCTTTGCCTCGGTTAAGGTCCATGGTCAGGTCTTTGTCATTCAAGGTATAGGTGCCGGGAACAGCCACACTGCCCAGGATGTCGATGGGCACACCGTCTTCTTTCATCTGGTGCTCAGCCCCGACGAGGAGTTCGCAAGCCCCGTTTTTCTCAAAAGTCAGAGACACGAGCACATCTTTGCCGTCATCATCGGCAAGTTTCGTACCCCATTGATGGGCTGTCAGGCTCTGGGCATTGAGAGCGATTGCCGACATGAGTATCAACATCAAGGTTAAAACTGATTTCTTCATAATCTGGATAGTTATTTGACGTGAGTTTATTGGTAGTATCTTGTTATGGGCAATGGCAAAGTACCGCCACATAATTATGAAAAATAATTTAATAAATGCCGAATAGGGCATAATTTTTCAGGAAACGATAGATTAGCGAAAAAATCGTTATCTTTGCCCACCGAGAAAGATAAAACTTGATTTATGAAACATATTGTCATTACATCTGCATTGATCGTTTTGCTGCTGTGTTCATGTCGGCCTGATACCTCACAGGGCACGATTACGGCCGAAAAGGCCTATGAAGGCGTGAACAACTATTGCCACAGCGAGTATGACTGGAGCGTGGCTGCCGACAATCCCTCGATAATGTCTGTCACGATGGGGGAGGAGACCGAAGCTGAGTATCAAGTCATCTTCCGCAGCTATACGGGCTCATTTGTGGTTTTCTTTGTCGAAAAAGCCACTGGTCAGACGCGCATTGTTGAAACGGTTCCTGCACTGGACGTTGATAGTGTTGTCGGCACCATCAATCTGTTGGATTACATAGACAAGGACAGTTAAGCCGCATCGTGAGGCCAGGCATCAACTAACAACTTAAAACGAAATGCAATGGAAACAGAAGTAAAGCTGATCAGGCTCATTGAGGAGCGGGTCATCGAGTTCAAGAATGAGATGCAGGAGGCATTTGAACGTGGCTTCCAGGGGCATGTCAGAGATGACGGCGATGACGGCGATGACGGCGAAAACCAGTGGCAGGTGTTGCCCGACGGGGACTTCTATCAGGCGATGCGGGCCGAGGGCGCCGAGGCCTACGAGGCTGTTGACGCCGACGGCCAGCGTGTGGGTGGTGCCATCATCAACATCGATGGAGCAAAGCGTCATGGCGAGCTGGCGTTCCTCTATGTGAAATCGGGTGCGCAGAGTAAGGGCATCGGCCAGGCCATCTGGAAGACCATTGAAGCGATGCACCCCGAGGTGGAGGTGTGGGAGACCTGCACTCCCTATTTCGATCGCCGCAACATCCATTTTTATATCAACTGCTGCGGTTTCCATGCCATCGAGTTCTTCAATGCACATCATCGTGATCCGAATATGCCTGAACAGTTTGATCCCAGCGATGGCCTGTTCGTGTTTGAGAAACGCATGAAATAACCGCTAACATTAGTTTCAGTATGACAGACTTCAGACCCTTGCGCCGCAATCGGCAGCAATTATCTAGAGAAGAATGTGAGCGCATCCTTGGCCGTTGCACTTCGGGCGTGCTCGCACTGGCGGGCGACGGCGGTTACCCTTACGCCGTGCCGCTCAGCTATGTCTATGCCGATGGGGCGATCATTTTCCACTCGGCCATGCAAGGGCACAAGGTCGATGCCATCAGGCGCGACAACCGTTGCTCGTTTTGCGTCATCGAGCAGGACGAAGTCAAGCCTGCCGAGTTCACGACCTACTTCAGGAGCGTGATCGCCTTTGGCCGCATCAGCATGCTTGAGAATACCGACGAGAAGGTGCAAGCCTTGCGCCTGTTGGGGCGCCGATACTCACCCGGTGACGAGTCCGGCCTGCAACACGAGATTGACAAATCGCTGGACCATGTCCTGCTCTTGCGCCTCGACACCGAACACCTTTCCGGCAAAGAAGCCATCGAACTGACAAAGACAAGAAAACTGTAAACCCAGTTGAGGTGAATCATTAAATGAGAGTAAAACCTTGATTGGTTGGATGCTCTCGTTTCTTTCACCTGTTTTTGGGGAAGTTGTTTATGCTTCTGGTGGTTTAACAAAGTATAACACGTTTTCATGATTTGTTTAGCTGAGTAGGGTGTAATTTTGTAGATTGTTCCGGCCGCATGTTTTTTCAGATAATTTTTAAACTATCAATGATATGAAACTATATCCTTTGCTTCAATCACAACTGGGTGTATTTTATGACTGCATGAAATTTCCGAAAGTGATGCAGTACAACATCCCTTGCATCGTGCCTCTGACCGGCGACATCGACGTTGACCGCGTTGAGTCCGCGTTACAAACCATTTTCGCTGTAAGGAAGGAATTGAAAACACGCTTCCTCATTGACGATAATGGCGAACCCAAGCAGTATGTCGATGACAACAAGACGTTGACCGTTGTGCGTCGCGAGATGACGGAAGCTGACTTCCAGAATTATGCCCACCACGACTTCTGCCGCCCCTTCGACATCATGGGCGACGAGCCGCTGATCAGGGCCGAGATTGTGACGACCCCCGAGAAGAACTACCTGCTGGTGGACATCCATCACATGGTGACCGACGGCACGAGTTATCTGGTGCTGTTCCCGCAGCGCGATTTGCCGCTGGCCTACGAGGGGAAGCCCCTGCCCGTGCAGGAGTACGGCATGATGGAGGCTGCTGCCGACGAGTATGCACGGTTGGGCGACGAGGAATACCAGCGTGCCAGGAGCGTGATGAAGGAAAAATATGCAGGTGTGGATTTAGCCTCGATTTCAAGCCATCCCGAGAATCCCGTGGGTGAAATGGGGCAGGAGTCGGCTTACATCAGCAGGGCAACGGTTGACGGCTGGTGCAAGGAGCAGGGTTTTGCTCCCTATCAGATTTTCCAGGCGGCATTCAGCTATGTGCTCGCCAGAATCGTCCGCGAGGACAAGGTGGCCTATACCACTATCTATCACGGACGCCGTGACCCGCGCGTGCGCGAGGCTCACGGCATGTTTGTACGCACCATCCCGTTCATGATGGAAATAAAACCGCAGCAGACTGTGCGCGAGTATATCGCCGCTGTTCATGCCGAAATGAAGGACACGCTCTCGCAGTTGGCCTATCCGTTCTCGCACTTCTGCCGCGACCTGGGCGTGCAGCCGGGCATCTCGTTCAACTTTACCGCTCTGCCCGGTTGGGAGGAGGAATACCACTTTGGCGACAAGCATTGTGCGTTTGTGCAGCAAGACCGTGGTGACGTGTTCTATGACATGCTGGCGCACATCTTCATCGTGGGTGCCGATGTCGTGGGCGACACCTCTTCAAACGATGAATATTACGACATCCGCATGGAGTCGAGCCTGGCCATGAACAGCCGCAAGACTATGCGTATGATGGCCGATGCCATCAAAGCCACCGTACAACGCATGATGGCGAACCTCGACAAGTCTATCGACAGCATCAGCATCGTCAGCGACGATGAGGCCGAGCGCATCATCAAGATCGGCACGGGCAAGGACATTGATGTTGACCTGAGCAAGACGTTCGCCAACCTCTTTACCGAGCAGGCCAAGCGCACGCCCGATGCCCCTGCGGTGGTGGATAAAGACAGCCAGCTGACCTATGGCGAGATGGACCGCTACTCCAACATGCTTGCCCACCGGCTCATCGAGTTCGGCGTGCGGCCCGACGACTTTGTCTGTGTCATGCTTGACCGCACCAAGGAATTCCCGCTGTCGGTTTTGTCCATCCACAAGGCAGGTGCTGCCTATACGCCCCTTGACTTTGAATATCCTAACGAGCGACTGAGCTACATGCTCGAGAACTCCGAGTCAAAGGTGCTCATCACGTCTCATGATGTGTTGGCCGCCAAAAAGGCCGAAGGCAACTTTGATACTGCTGCTGCCCGCACGTTCTTCATCGATGATTTTATGGCCGGGGTGGACGAGGCTTCTCCAGTGGGGGCTATCGACCTCTCGCGTCCCGATGGCCTGGCCTACATGATCTACACATCGGGCTCCACGGGCAAGCCTAAGGGTGCGATGCTGCATCAGGCTGGCCTGCGCAACTTCATCGCCGTCGTCATCGACATGGAGAAACTCACCGCAGCCGACCGCATCAGCGGTCACCGCTCATTCTCCTTTGATGCGCACATCGAGGACATGTATCCCGTGCTCACCCTGGGCGGCTCGTTCCACGTCATGCCCACCGAGATTCGCAAGGACCTGAATGCCATTCGCCAGTTCCTCATTGACCATCAGATTACCGGTGGCGGCTACTCCACGGCCATGACTTGCCTGCTGCTCAACACCTTCGACGACCTGCCCATTCGCTTCACCACTGGAGGTGGCGAGAAAATGGATGGCGTCTATAGCGACCACATCGAGATTATCAATGTGTATGGCCCGACAGAGTGCACCGATGACACGTCCTACTATAGCATCCCGCCTGGCCAGCGCATCGAGAACATCCCCATTGGCCAGAGCGTGGCCAACAACTGGAACTTCATTGTCGACACGGCTGGCAATCTGGTGCCCCAGGGTGTGGCCGGTGAACTGTGCTTCGCCGGCATCCAGGTGGGCCGCGGCTATTGGCGGTTGCCCGAGCGCACGGCCAAGTCGTTCGTCGATTGTCCTTTCGTGAAGGAAGACCGTTGGGGACGACCGGTGCGCATGTACCACACCGGTGACCTGTGCCGCTGGAACGAGGAAGGTCAAATCGAGTATATGGGACGCATCGACACGCAGGTGAAACTGCGCGGTTTCCGCATCGAGCTGGGCGAGATTGAAAGCAAAGCGCTCAACATCGAGGGCGTCCGTCAGGCTGCTGCCGAGGTGCGCAAGGTGATGGGCAACGAGCATCTGGTGCTCTATTATACCGTGGTCGAGGGTTCCAATATCGATGATGAAAGCCTGCGCGCCGCACTTGCCGCGTCGTCGTTGGCCGAATACATGGTGCCCGACACCTATATGCGACTTGATACCATGCCGATGACGCCCAACGGCAAAATCAACCGCAAGACGCTGCCCATGCCAGAGCTCAAGCGCAGTATCGACTATGTGGCTCCCGAAGGCGAGACCGAACAGCTCTTTGCCCGCATCTTCTCGGAAGTATTGGGCATCGAGCAGGTGGGTGCTCTCGACGATTTCTTCGAGATTGGCGGCACCAGCCTTAATGCCATCAAGGTCATCGTCGAAGCCAGCAAAAACGGCGTGCAGATTGTCTTCAACGACTTGTTCAACAACACGACGCCAAGGGCATTGGCTGCCTTTGTGAAAGAAAAGGGTGAAGACGATGCAGCATCGAGTGCGACGGGTGAAGTGAAGGACGTGAAGAGCGAAGCGGCGGCAGCAGCCAACCCTCAACTTTCGGCCCTCAATGCTCAGCTCAAGCGTAACAACCTCAAGAGCTTCCTTGGCGGTGAGCGCCAACCTGTGGGCGACGTGTTGCTCACAGGCGCCACTGGCTATCTGGGCATGCACATCCTCAACGAGTTGCTCACGACCCACGACGGGCACATCTTGTGTCCGCTGCGCGTCAGTGGTGGCGAAGATCCGCTGCGCCGCCTCAAGACCATGTATTTCTATTACTTCGGCGAGACCGAGGCGTTCAGGCATTTCGATGAGCGCGTTTCGGCATTTGCCGCCGAGATTACCAAGCCTGGTGCCCTCGATTCCATTGACAGTAAGGGCCTCACCGTTGTCAATTGCGTGGCCAACGTGAAGCACTTCTCGGCCGGCAACGATATTGAACTGGTCAACATCGAGAGTGTGCGCCACCTCATCACCTTCTGTCTGCGCACCGGTTCGCGTCTCATCCACATCTCCACGACCAGCATTGCAGGTCTGAGTGTCGATGGTGTGCCGGGACCTGATGTCAAACTCACCGAGCAGGATTTGTGGCTCGGCCAGAACATCGACGCCAACAAGTATGTCTATTCCAAGTTCAAGGCCGAAGAACTGGTGCTTGACGCCATTTTCCATCACGGCCTCGATGCCAAGATCATGCGTGTGGGCAACCTCTCGGCTCGCCAGAAGGACGGCGAGTTCCAAATCAACTTCAATACCAACAACTTCCTGGCATTGCTGCGCGCCTATGTCATCATCGGCATGGTGCCTTACGAGGCACTCAGTCAGACCTTCGAGTTCTCGCCAATCGACGATGTCGCTCATGCCATCATGTTGTTGGCCACAGCCCCCAAGGACTGCATCGTCTTCCATCCCTATAACATCCACCACCCGTATTTTGCCGATATCCTCAACGGCTTTGCCGACGCAGGCATCACATTGAAGCGAGTGGAAAAGGAAGAATTCCAGAAGGCTTTGGATCGGATGATGGATAATCCCGACCTTGTCACCCTGCTGCGACCGCTCATGGCCTACAACCTGAGCACCACCCACCAGATGCGCTGGATCGAAGCCGACAACGACTATACCACCCAGGTGCTCTATCGCTATGGCTTCCAATGGCCCGCCACCGCCCGCGACTATGTCCACCGCTTCGTCGACACAATCGTCGCCTTCGACTACTTCTAAAGTAGGAGCATCATCTTGCGGCCCTGTTTAACGACAACTCAAACAACTTAAACAACTAATATGATAGTTGTAAAAAGTTGTTTGAGTTGTTTTTTATATTATGGGTCGATAAGGCGAGGCCCTACAATGCGGCTGCCAAATAAGCAAAATTAGCGTAATTCGTAGTTTGTTGTTTTCCGGTGTCAGTCATCGGTGCCGAAGAGGGGGTCTTCGGGCATGACCATCACGGGCTTGGTCTCGGCGGCCTTGAGGATGTGCTGCGGCACGTATTTCTTGTCCACGACCAGGCGGAAGGAGTACTCGTTGAACCACTCGTTGGTCATGATGATATATCCCTTGTGTCCGCTGTCGCCACCCCATGAGTTCTCCACTTTCCACTTGGTGGGGTTGCCGTTCTCGTCAAGATCGACGGCACAGAGCGTCATGGCGTGCGTCGAGCCGCTGTCGAAGGTGGCAATGCGCTGGGCCTTGTCCATGGGAAAGGTGGTGCCGAACAGGGTCGCATAGTCAAAGTTGTCGAGCGCGAGGTAACCGTTGTCGCGGTTGAGCTGTTTGCCCACGTCGAAACTGGCATAGAGCTTGGTAGAGTCCTTGAGCGAAGCGATAGCCATGGCAGCGATGTCCTCCATGGGCAGGTTGATGTAGCGCCAGTTGTGTCCGTCATAGGTGTGGCGGTCATATTCCACCTCGTAGGTCTTGTAGTATTCCCTGCGGGGGTCGTTCATCGCCATGATGAAGGTACCGTTGATGGGACCGCCCACCGTCTCACGGTAGAATTCCTGCGGGGTGTAGGTGCGTGCGGGGCCTACGGCCTTGCCGTTCTTGTCGCGGAAAGCGTAGGTAAACGACTTGATGGGTTCGCCCAGCGTGAGCGAGAGCATCGAATAGATGGTGCCCAGCATCTCGGTCTTGCGCTGGTTGATAGCTTTTTTGCTCTTTTTTTCAGCCACCATCTGCCGCAGCTCCAGGCCGAATTCACGCAGCTTGGATGCAACGAGTTGGCTCATGCGTGAGGTGCGTTCGGCCGAGTAGGTCTCGGGCTGTACCTCAACGGGCACGAGGCCGTATTTCTCGGCAAGGTCGGCAGCGCCGCAGAAGGTGCCGCCGTCGTTCATGGGATGGTGGAAGAAGAACTGCACGCGTGTGTCGTCAATGGGCTTGTCGGCACAGTCGATCACGCCTTGCAGCATCAGGTTGGCCTTCTCGAGCTGGTCGTAGAAGAAGAGGTAGTCGTGAGAGAACT
>JAEEGL016315773.1_pt1 | contig 17813 bp, 33 predicted proteins | sample 9134231 | NCBI WGS metagenome assembly JAEEGL01 (sample SAMN16246548, study PRJNA631951) | gut metagenome | biome: gut microbiome; feature: rumen; material: fiber-attached | host: Bos | place: Iran: Karaj | collected 2018-10 | reverse complement strand
GTTTTATCTGTTAATTCTGTTTCTTCTTTTGGAGGTCTTCCAGTTTGACCTTCTGATGTATTTTGATTTCCAGATGTTTCGGTTTTATTTTTTTTGCCCAAATTTTGGATATCTTCACTACCAATTGTAGATGACATCATAGGAGGAATCATAATTTCACTTAATCCTAAAATATCATTCTCAAAGTACGCAGTACTCATGATTGCGTTCTGTGAATGTCCAAGAGCAATTTGCGCAAACATCTTACCATAACCAATCTGCATCTCTTCTTTATACATCTTTGATAATTCTTTATAATTATACTGTGTAGTATCTAAAATATAGAATCTGAATGTGTATTTTTTCCTATTCGCAATTCTTCTCTGAATTATTGTATCAAATAAAATCTCGTATTGCAACTTCAAATCGCGCATTACGCCTTCATCTTGTAAAATTGAACTTGTAAGAGCGATATTACCATCTGAATTAAATAGATTCTTAGGGACACCAGCAGCATTATATACTGAACGTTCAACTCTCTCAAGGTCATCAGCATCATTATCTCTAGTATCTGCTAAATCAATAGCTTCAATATCTGCAAATGTTGTAATAATATCTGTTCCAACAGAGTGTTGTAACATTGCTACCGCATTATTATGAATTTCTCTTGCTTCATCAACATCAAAGATTAAATCACCATTTTTATCAATAGGTAATTTTTGAACAAGAACTTTTAATAAGTCCTGCATCTGTTTGCGGCGATCAAGGTCTTGCGCGGCATCAAGGTCTAATAAATATGGAATAATATTAATAAAGAGTGGTAATTCACCCGCACCCGCCAAAGAAAATTTAACAGCAGCTCCTGGGTCTAATACATACCAGCAAGCTTGGTCGCCTTCAAAATCAGGTTTTAGCTTGCGCTCTTTATAAAGTAAATAACCTCTTTGAATATCTTTAGGGAACATTTTAAGCACTTTCATACGATAGTTAATATCATGGAAATGCTCATCAAAATATGCCATATTTAATTCAACAACTGGTAAGTTATTTACTGAATATCTGCTACGGCAATAATCAATTGGTAACTCTTGGAACAAAATTCCATTATCACCTTCAATTATATAACCATACCAAACACCATATTTAATTATCTTTAAGGTAATATCTCCGCAAACTTTCTTAATATGAGTATTGTCTAAATAATTTAAGGCTTTAAAAAACTCATTAATAACTTTCTTACCTTTTTCTTCACTCTCTAAAATTTTGTCATCAAAGATGGTCGGGACAGTATACCAATCCCAACGATACATTGTTGCATAATAGTTTACGATACGCTGATAAATACCATTCGTTCTATAAAAGAAATCAGATATAATTCTAAGCTTGCGGTAATCTCTTTCCGCAATCGCTTTTAAAATTTCAACCTTATCATAAAACCTTATTGGACCTCTATCCCATAATCTTCTATAACATCCTAATTCTATTATCGCATCTTCTAAAGTTTTTATACCTACTTTAATTTTTCCATACTCAGTGGTACTATTACCATTCATTGAAAAGCCTTTTTCACGAATGGCTTCTTGTCTATCTTTACTTTCCAAAGTCCCACCTCCTAGTATCCAGCCTTTTTCATAATATAATCATAATCAATAAGATTTTCATCAGTATATGGAATTTCCACTAATTTAATACCATGTAAAGCGCAAAATCTACGTTTCTTTGAATCATTAAATTGTTGTTGATAAAATCCACGTTTTCCACCAAATTTACTGCTGGGTTCATAGTGTTGACGTCCTTGATATTCAATTATAAAATCAATATTGCCATCATCATCAAACACTACAAAGTCAAAACGAAGTGGTTTTCCGTTCGGGCTATTCAGTCCTTCAAAAGATAGTTCCATTTTAAAATTAAGTCCGGCCGCAGTCAAGATTTCTTCAATTTTAATTTCTCCTCTACTTGCCCTCATAATTCTCCTCCTATCCTACATGTGTGCTAAATCGCCATTCCGCAGCATTAAATCTCTTTTTCTTTTTACGCTTACTATCTTCCATTTGTTTAATGTAATATAATCCATATTCAAATGCTGAAAATTTATCTTTTTTTATACCACGATTAGCCTGTTTTAAAATAATATTTACACCTTCATTTTCTTCACGAAGATTTAACATCTCCTCTTTTAATATAGAAGTTAAGGTATAAGGTTTTAAATAATCTGCCCTTTCTTCTGGTGTCATTTGTTTTCCTTTTTGAGTTCCTAATAATTTAGTTTTAGCAATACGCTCATCAATTAAGAACTTCAATTTTCCAGAAGTGAGCTGTGTTTGAACATTGGAGTGCGCTTCAGTATTAATTGGCGCATTTGCCTTAATTAAATACATCGCATCCTGTTCAGTATTATTTGTTCTGAATCGCTTATAATAAGCGTCTTCATCATTTTCTACTCCAAAGTCAGGGTATTCATCTCCAGTTAATGGATCAGTTTGTGGCTTAACCATATAATCAACGAGACCAATACCAAGACCATTCGCATCTATTACAATGCGTCTTGCTTTATATTTATAGAATAATCTCTTTGCCCAGATTGCCTGGTCTTCAAAGTGCATATTGGTTAAACTATAAATATTAACCAATGATTTTACAGATACCTCGCCATAATTTTGTGGAGTGACTTTAAATACAGTAATTACGCTATCGCAACCATCTTTACCAGTATTTTTTCGCGCAACGTCCATTGAGAGAATATAATAACTCTGCATACTTGAGCGTCCAGAATGTTCATACTCTGGCTTTTGGAGTGAGCGATTGCGGTCAAAGGCTTCTCCATTAAAGAACGCATCTGCTACAGTACCACTTCACTTAGATTCATATTCACGTTGGAACGAAGCTTCATTGAATGTACCATCTCGTTTAAGGTCTTGAATAAAGTTTTTATCCAATAACTTAGCTAATACTGGTATTCGATAAGTACCACCCATGATAAATGCTTTTTCAGGTTCAGTAACCATTCAAACAAGGAACTGAATTAATTTATCATAAGGGAATGTGTTTTTATATCCAGCTGTTGTAATAAACAACTGAGATTTATTTAATGTTTCTTCATTGTGCGTACTACCATCCATACATAGACGAGAAACGTTCATGATTGGTAATATAACCTGAGATAGGATTTCACCGTCAATACCAACGCACTCTTCCATTAATCCACCGTGGCGACGTTTACCTCTTGATTTCTCACTGGCCGCAATATTATCAAAGAAAGAACCATTTTTAAACATGTAGCAAACGTAGTCCTTACCTTCTCTGGTTTTACCCGGCCGGCGGTCAAGTTCTCTATCAAACGCAGGAACCAAAGTACAAAGTTCATTAACTTTTTCTTTTACAATTCCCGCAGACTGTTCTTTACCACCTGAAGTAACAAATAATTTTGCTCTTGGATATAAAATACAGCGGCACATTAATACAAGTACCGATAAGAATGATTTTGAATACGCACGAGGGAAAACCGCATACACATATTTATAACGCATAGCGACTCGCAAAAATACTCGCTGATAAAAGAAGAACCTGAGACCATTCTCAGGTATTGTTCCATCTCTACCTGTTTGTAGAAAATCCACAAACATATCGGGATATTCTCTTCAGTAAGCTATGTATTCGCGCATTTGCGGTTTAATTTTTTCTAATCTTTCCTCAGATAGTCCAATTTTCTTTCTATCTTTTGAAATTTCTAATAAATCTTGTAAAGCCATAGTTATTCACCATCCCTTACAAAATTATTCAATGAATTTAACAACTGTTCATCCTGAGCTGATAATTCATCTTCAAATTCATTAAATTCTTCAAACTCTCCGTCGGAGATATAGCCCATATCATTATTGAATAGGGCATCTTCAAGAATATCTTCATCACTGGCCGCATCTGCTTCGGTTTGAGCTTCACGAATCTTATCTTCCTCAATCTGCTTAATCGCATTTTCAATAAGATTACCAATATTGGTTTCCTCAGTAATAAGAGAATGAGTATACTCTTGTAAATCTTGAAGAACTCTATCTACCTTATCTTGTGGACCATCGGTATAATAACGAGGAATAAAACCATCTTTTTCGCATATCATAACAATTTCTGATATGGAATCAACGGCTTCGCCAGATTCGGCTTTATTTTGAGCCGCAGAAAACTTACCAGATTTCATTAAACTATCATACATTTTCTGGGCCTTCTGGGCGCCATCAATATCACCAAGGTCAATAAGTTTATCAAGATATAATGAAGCTTTCGCAAGTTTCTTCAAAGTATCTTTATGACCCGCAGATTGAATATCATACGAATCCATAAAATCATTATAATATTGTTCAAGCCAAACCCATTCAGATGGTTTATAAGCTGAACCTCATTTTAATTTTAGATAAATAATATCATCATCAGTTAAACCTAAATCGTCGGCGCTTTCCGGAGCTTCATCAAATGAAAACTGTCCACCATATTGCGCATTAGGGTCGCTGTCCGCATAATCAGGCTCTTCTACTACTTCTGGAATAACTTGACGCTGTTCCTCAATCATGAGCGCAATTTCGCCCTTATCTTTACCCTGCTTTTCCATCGTTTCGCGCAAACGCTTTTCAGCTACTTCCTGGAGAGCCTGGGTATCTTTCCAACGGTAATCTCTAAATTGCTTCAATTTCATTTTAGAGAGGTATCTTCCTAAAATAGTAGTCCCGGTTACTTTACGCCGATCGGTACCATATTTAGCCAAAAGCGCATTCCATTCTTCTGGTATATAAGGTACATCTACTTCTTGTAAAATCCATAAGAAAGTATCTGGATTTCAATTATCTACGTGCATTGTTAAGCACTTTTTACAAATAGGGATGGTTCCACCATTTGGATATTTATCTAAATTATTTGAAAGGTAAAATTCACTACGCTTTAATGTTTTGTGGCATTTTTCGCAGAATATAAGGTCATTTTTACTAGAATCCATAGGCACACCTCCTTTAATTTATTTGTTGCGCAATTGACGCAAATTATAAATCTTTGTCCTTTTTATTACGGCATTCCTTACAAATTGAGTAAAAACCATCTTTGCTTGTCTTATTCTTACTAAAATACTTATTGTGAGCTAATTTAATTTGCCCGCAACGACTACAACGTTTATATTTACCCTTTTCTTCGTTTAAATAATACCAATATAAAAATTCATCCTCTGCCGCCGACGCAATAAGATTCGGTATTTTGTTGCGTCAAAGAGATGAAATATATTCAAGACTATGACGTATTCCAAATTCTTCTTCAATTAAATCTCTAATTTCTGAGTTCTGCATTCCATCAATTTTACATTGGACAATACGATATAAGAGAGGGTATTTGCGCAAGGCTTTATCACTTACGTTATCAAACTCCTCCATTAAATATCAGGTATCTCCATAAAAATCACCCCAGCTGTTTTCGCGCAATTTTGAATAATTTACAAGAATAGCTGAACACACTTTTGGATTAGTAAGAACTATTCCAGAGGATGCCACATTTCCATCTTCATCAATTCAGTTTTCACCAATTATTTCTGGGTGGTGTTCTGAATGAACAAGATGAGTGGATTGAACTGGCGGCTTTCTGTGTTGTTTAATTACATATTGGTCTTTTCTACTTTCTATTAATGCTTTTTTAGCTATAAATGCGTCACGTCCTTGAAATCGTTTAACCCGATCGGACCAGGCCGCAATAGCTGAATCTGTTTGTTCTAATTCTGGTATATCTATTCTATCTTGTTTTGTTATTGAAATTTTTGGTTGAAATATTACATGTTTATCTTCATTAGTTATGTTATAAACACCATCTTCGCCATTTTCGAATTGAGATATGAGACCCTCATAAGAGGTTTCTCTTTTGTTGACAGTTGCTAAGCGGTTTTCGGTTAGAATTTTTTTCTCCTTTTTCTCTTCTTTCTCCATACAGAAGATTAGATAGTCGGCTAGTATTTCTAGGTATGCTGGAGCAGGATTTGGAGTTTCCTCTAAAATCTGCTTGACGAGTTCCAATCTTTCTTGTGGAGTATTTAATGAGTAATCTAGTTTAATCACTAATTCTACCTCCAACTTTTTTACACTACTATTATAACAGAAATTTTGCACACTTGTCAAATTTTTAAAATTTTTGGTATAATATTTATGAGGTAAATTTATGGGCACAAGAAGATATAGAGTTTTTGTAGATGGAAAGGCCGTCGCGCAAGCGATGCCTTTAGAATATGCTATTATACTAATTCGTTCAATTTTTGAAGAGTACTATAATGAACATAACATGGAAGTTATGATTAGGGAAATGCCGCAGGAAGTAGATGAGGATGAGATATGGGAACGGAATTCTACGATGTAAAAAGTTTCGTTAAAAGATGGAAGGCAGAGATTAAGAAGGAAGTGGATGATGGGATAGCGTCGGGGCATAAAAAACCGAGTTTGACTATTGTACAGATTGGAGATAATCCTGCTAGTAATAAATATGTAGATAATAAAATTAAGGATTGTAAAGAAGTCGGGATTTTTGTTGACTTATATAGAATTCCAGAAGGAAGTTATATTGACCAGGGTGGGTTAAATAATTTAGTTTATAATTGTGAAACCGATGGAATTATTATACAGCTGCCAGTTCCAGAAGGATTGAAACCTATTGATGCTTTATGGTATACTGATCCAAAGAAAGATGTTGATGGGTTTATGCCAGGAAGTGGGTATATACCAGCTACTACGCTAGGGATTATTAAATTCTTGGATAGCGTAGGGCTCGGAGATGGCTCGGGTAAAAATGCGCTGGTAATTGGTAGGAGTTTGATTGTAGGAAAACCAACAGCAAGGCAACTACTGGATAGGAACTGGACCGTAGAAATTGCGCATAGTAGGACCGAGGATTTGTGGAAGCATTTTGCGGGCAAGCATTTGATTGTGAGTGCGGTCGGGCGGCATGGTATTGTGGATTTGCGGCAGGTGCCGGCTGGGTGCACGGTAGTAGATGTTGGTATTAACTTTGTTGATGGCAAGATGGTAGGCGATTGCGCGCATGCTGATGAGGCGGTAAATGCGAAGGTAACCCCAGTGCCGGGTGGTGTTGGATTGCTAACTAGGGCGGCACTGTTAGAGAATGTGGTAAAAGCTTGGAAGGCCCAGTGGGAGCCAGAGAAAGAGTGGTAAGATGAAGATTTACAAGTATATACTTGGAGATGGTGTACTAGAAATTCCTTTGGGGCAGATATTAGATGTTCAGATACAAGATGGAAAGTTTGTACTGTGGGCATTAGTGAATCCTAATAGGAATAGAACAACAAAGATTTATGCGAAATTTTTTATGACAGGACAGGAAGTTAGCATAGAAGAATATAGAGAATACAATTATTTCAAGACCCTGGTTGATAGTATGGGTCTTGTCTGGCACGTATTTTTAAAAAAGGATTAGGATATAGGGAAAAAGGCCGTAAGGCCTTTTTTATTGGGAAAATCCCGATATGGTGATTGGAAAAAGGTTTGAGTGGGAGGGGTGTGGAGAGCAAAACGTTTTGTCTTATGGAAAAAAATTTTTTCCCAAAAGTACCCCCCGGGTTTTCTTCTCAATAAAACAAACATAGTATGTTGAGGTATCAGGAAATTCTGGAGGGTAGAGACACTATTTGAGGGCCCGGGTCCCCCCAACAAAAAACACCGCTCCGCACACGTGCGCGATGGTATCGTGCGGAGCGAGTTTAACAGTGTAGCACATAAGCAAAAGTTTGTCAAGCAAAACTTTACAAAAATTTTAAAAAAATTTTTTTCCTAAAAGCACTTGACACCTAAGCAACACTGTGCTATACTGTAGGTGTAGTACCCACCACACCCAGGCGCGAGCCAGGAGTTAGTGTACACTAACTACACAGTTAGCCTTGACTAACTCACCACACTGTGTTATAATTACAGTATGTCGATGGAGTATCACTACACACTTACTACTACTACACACTCTCTCACTTACAGTATACCACACTACTCACCAAGTGTCAAGAGTTTTTGTAAAAAATTTTTTCTGTCTGCGGGCACTGTTATTTTAATTACCTATTGACAAAAAGCCAAGAACGTGACATACTGGACGTGGGACAAGGGGCAAGGGCACCAGGCAGGCAGGGCAGGAGGCGCCAGCCAGCCAGCAAGAGAGATAGAGAGAAAGACACAACAACAACAGAACAACACACAACACTAACACAACACACAATGATACACACACACTACACACTACTACTGTAGCACCTACCTACCCAGGCAGGGCACCCTACCCACCCACCTACCTACCACACACAGTATGACACACAGCACAACAGTTAGTCAACACTAACACAGTAATAACCAAGAGAGAAGAATACTTGACAAATAACCAAGAGTAAGACATAATAGAAGAGGCGCGCAAGGAAGGTATCACGCAGCACGCAGGCTTACTCACAGGCAGCACAGAGGCAAGGCACGCAGGCAACAACAGCAGGAGCGCAAGGACACTACACAGACAACAGCGCAAGAGTAAATGCCGAGCACGACCTAAGCTAGGCGCCACAGGCGCCTAGCTATAATAATAGTATAACACACAGCAACACGCTTGTCAAGTACTTTTTCCCAAAAAATGTAAAAAAAATTACACAGAAAGGTGTTGACAGATTAGCACAATGTGTGGTACAATAGACTTGGTGCGCTCTGGTTAGGTACGCTTGTGAAATAAATAACTTACGTTAGACTATTGACATTACTCTTGGTATGTGCTATGATGTATGTGTAAGAGGTAAGGAGGACATACCTATGCTACACGCTATACTGCTCGCACTGCTGATGCTCGTGACAACACCAACACACGCAATTGTAGTAGAACAAACGTATGAAGGTTATTCACAGTACAATGATTATTACATCGTTGAGGTGAAGGATGAAGACTTCTACTATGAGGTTGAGGCTGATGACCTTGACGTCGGAGATGAGGTTACCCTGTACTTCTTCGGTGATACCCTCGTAAAGGTAGTCTACGGATGGAGATAAATAGAGTTAAAAAAACTCTATTTTCTTTTGGTTTTAGTATTGACTTTTAGAATTAAAAATGGTATAATGGAATTGATACCATTTTTAACTTCGTAAACGATCCTCTGGTCCAGGCGCCTGCGCCTGGACCTATTTTTATTATAACACACTCAGGCCGGGTTGTCAAGCATTTTTTCCTAAAAAAATAAAAAAAAATTTATAAAAAGTATTGACAACGTATAAATACATGTTATAATAAAGGTGTAAAAGGAAAGAGGATAAAACAATGACAAACACAGCATTACTGAAAATGGCAACATACACACAAAACGCAAAAATCGCAGAACAGAAAAAAAGAAATGCGAAAGCAACAAACGGTACTTGGAGCAAAAAACAAGTCATCGAAAACATCAAAAGAGAAGTTAGAGCAAAAGCCTAACTTTTTTTAATGTGTAGGAGTTAGCCACCGCTAACGACCCGAAAAAATTATAGCACAAGTCGCCACAGTTTGTCAAGAGGAAAATTGCGAAAAAAATAAAAAAATTTTTTTTCCTAAAAGTATTGACTAGTCTAATAAGATGTGATACTATAATAGTGTAAAGAGGATAAGGACATGTTAAAAAACTTAAAAAATAACGAAGGCTTAACATTAAAGAATTACAAGGCTATCACATACAAGACAGGTTATCAAGTAGCAACAGAAGGCTATGAAACAAAATCTCTCCAAGAGGCTGAAGAACTTGTAAAACAGTATGATGGAACTTGCGGAGTATGGTATGCGGACGGTATCTACTACATCGACAAAAGCCACAGAGAAGCCACAAAGAAAAAAGCGTTAGAAATCGGCAGACAGTGCAAACAAATTTCGGTGCTGAAATGGTCTGACATGAGTCTGGTCTACTGCTGAAAAGCAGTATTTTTTTTATAAAAAAGCTATTGACAAATTATTGGAAGTATGATACAATAAAATGGGAGCCGGCAACGGCCGGTGAAAAATTGTGAAATAATTCACAAATAAAAAATGTGCAATTTCTCCGAGTTAGTCAAGACTAACCTAATCCTAAAAATAATTTATTTTTTTTATAAAAACCTATTGACAATGCGTGAAAGTGTGCTATACTATAATTGTAAGGAGAGATAAGACAATGACACAGAGCAGACACTACACAGAAGATAGAAAAACAAGAGAAGAAATCATCAACAAGATCGGCACAGGAAAAGCAATCGCAACAGTAAGAGTAGATAGAGGACACAGAAACGGCGCAGAACTTCACACAATCACAACAACAGGAATAATCATCATCAGAAACGAAAGAACACACAAGATGATAACAAAACTCATCGCAAGACCCGGACAGGTAAGAAGATACTTCACAGAAATCACAGAAGAGGTACAGAAAGTAATAGACATAGCAAGAGAACACCAGATGATGAACTACAACCTCGCTTGAAAAAGCAAGGTTTTTTTTACATTGTGAGTTAGTCTTGACTAACCAGTAGTGAAAGTTTGTGAAAGTTTGAACTTTCACAAGTTTGCGGCGCTGGGTTAGTCTACACTAACTGGACAAGTGTGCTGATAAAAAAATTATCAAAAAGATAAAAAAATTGTCGCAAACTTATTGACAATGCTAAAATGTATGCTATACTATAATCGTAAAGAGAAAGAAAGAAAAGAGGAAAAGAAAATGACAAGAGAAGAAATCACAAAGAGAATCGCAGACGTAGAAGCATGGATTATGTACGAAGAATGCGCAGAATCTGGATACAATTCCAAAGCGGTCTCCCAGTTGAAAGAAACACTGAAAGAACTGGAAAAAGCACTGAAAGAACTTGACTAAAAAGTCAAGTTTTTTTCATGCGCTGAAGCAGTTAGTCTTCGCTAACGGCCCGCAAAATTATACCACACCTGGCGCAGAATGTCAAGAGAAAAAACGCAAAAAATTCAAAAAATTTTCTTGTATCCCAAAATAAAAAAATTTTACAAAAAGTATTGACAATAAAACAGGGTATGTTATAATAAAGATGTAAAGAAAAGGGAGGATAAAAAAATGAAGGAAATGGTAAGAAAAGCATGGGAGATGTTCACAGAAAAGGAAAAGTACGACCTGTACTATCTTGAAAACATCAAGAGTGAAGAAGACTTCTACAACCTGCTTGAACCCGATTGGGAAATCAACGAATGGAAAAACGCAAAAGAAATCTACAAGGCTCTGAAAAAAGAACTTCTGCCAAAACTCCGCTAAAAAAATCTCTAAAAAGAGATTTTTTTGTAAGTGTGCGGTTAGTCACCACTAACGGCCCGAAAAATTTTACCATACCCAGCCCGCAAAGTCAAGAGAAAAATTGCGATTTTTTGAAAAAAATTTTTACAATTCCTAAAACTTTTTTTATCAAAAGTGTTGACAAGTACAAAAAGCGTGCTATAATATAATTGTAAAGAGATAAAGGAGAACAAAAAGATGACAATCGAAGAACTCGCAAAGAAATTCAACATTACAGGGCTGATTCAGTACGAAGAAAGCGACAAAAACATCCGCTTCACAAAAGATGGAACAATGTACATCTACAAAAAGGATACAAAAGAAACTCTAAAGATTAAACTCTAAAGAGTTTTTTTTGAGCGTGCGCTTGTGAAATAATTCACAAGTTTAAGTTAGTCATCGCTAACGGGTCGAAAAATTATAACACAAGTCAGTCGCAAAGTCAAGAACTTTTTTTGTGAAAATTGTGTGAAAAGGGGTACGTCCCAAAAAATTACCTGTTGACAAGTATTTTATTATTTGTTATAATAAAAGTGTAAAAAGAAAGGGAGAACACACTATGTACGCTTGGCTTATCGCTCACAACCTCGGAATTATCTTCCTGCTGATTCCCTGCATGATTATCGCAAAAGTCATCATGACTATTGAGGACGCTATCAAGGAAAGAATTATGATAAAGAAACTTGAAAAAGACCTCAACAAGTCGCTGACCGAAAAGGCTTAAAAAGCCTTTTTTCGTTAGATGCGGTTAGCGGTCGCTAACTGGCCGAAAAATTATAACATGCCGCCGACCAGTTTGTCAAGACTAACTTTGCGATTTTTTGTGAAATTTTCGTGAAATCCCAAAAGAAAAAAATAAAAAAATTATTGAAAAAGTGTTGACATTATCCAGAAGTGTGCTATACTATACTTGCAGGGGGAAAGTGAGTCGCACCCCTAAAAATGGGCTGACAAGGATGAGCCGAATGAAGAGCCAGGCTTAAAAACATGCGATCAAAATTTAAAAAAACGCTTGACAACATCAAGCGTATCTGCTATACTATAATTGTAAAGAGGAGGAAATACAAGATGACAACAAGAGCATGGATGGACAAGACTACTGGTGAGGTCTGGGAATTCACCTGCAAGACCGCTGAGGAGTGCCGTAGGAGATTCCGCTACTGCGTTCCGAAAGAGGACAGGGAAAACTGGATTGAGGTTGAACCTGACCCCCGGATGAGCCGCTAAAGCGGTTTTTTTTGTACCGTACCCCTCGGTTAGTCGGGACTAACCGCCGAAAAATTATACCACACTTGCGCCACAAAGTCAAGAGTTTTTTTTGTGAAAGTTTTGTGAAAAGTAAAAAATCCCAAAAAAAGTTTTGAAAAAGTGTTGACAACATACACCAGCCGTGCTATACTATAATTGTAAGGAGGAAGAGAGATGAAGCGTCTGGATCTTGGATACGACTTCGGTGAGTGTGAAGAATTCCACTTCGCACTGGATGAACTCCTCGACCGTGACCAGCGGGAAGCCGAAATGGCTGACTGCTACGACACGGTAGAGGACATCCTCAACCGCTTGTTCGGTCAGGGTTAAAAGCCCTGTTTTTTTATTGCGGATTTAGAGTTAGTCACCGCTAACGAGCGGCGAAAATTAGTTGGATTTCCAACCAAAAAAAGTGTAAAAATTGTGTAAGCGCTTACAGAAAAATGAAGAATCCTGAAAAAGTTTTCAGAAACAAAATGAAAAATTTTCAGAAAGCATGAAACAATTTTCAAAACTTATGAAAACTTTTTCAAGAAAATGAAAGAAACTGAAAATTGTTTCTGAAAAAAATGAAAAGTTTTCAGAAAATTTTTTGTAAAAAATGAAAGAAAAATGTAAGCGCTTACAGGTTTCTGAAACATTTTTCAGAAAATGATGAAAGAAATGAAAAAGTTGGATTTCCAATTTGTTACATTTTTTCAGAAAGTATGAAAAAGTTTTCATTCCAAGAGTGAAAGAATTTTCAAGAAAATGAAAAATTTACATTTGCGGAAAAAGTTTTCAGAAACATTTAGCACTCTAATGTTTGAGTGCTAATAAATAAAAACTGCGCTGATGTACATTTTTTTGTACTTGTTATCTGTTATAGTATAGACAGTTAAAGAGAGGATAAAAAAATGAGAAGAAACTACAGACCGTATACAGGCTCCAAGGCGCAGGCAGTCGCTAACATGAGAACAGGGACAACAACAGACCCGAAGCTCGCAGAGTTCTACCTGCAGGGTATCGCTGAAGAAAAGGCGAAGAGAGCAAAGAAAGAAGACCGCTAAGGTCTATTTTTTTAGGTATAGAGTTAGTTGCCGCTAACGGGTCGAAATTTTATCAGATAGCACAACCGATGTCAAGAAAAAGTTTTGTGTAAGCGCTTACAGTTTTTATAGAAATCCTGAAACAATTTTCATAATTTCATTAAAAAAATGCGCTGAAAGTACACTTTTTTTATTGTACTACTTGTATTTTCTTATAATAGGCGTATAATAGTAAGTGTAAAGAGATAAAGGAGGAAATCAAAATGTTGTATCTCGCAAGCGAAAAAGGTCAGCGCACAATCAAGGTCGGATGGACTGAAAGACCCGCAGGTCGGATGAATGATTATGCAAAGTGCTCCACAGTGGCACAGTTCATCGACTGGATGGAAGGCACACAGACCGATGAAAGAGAATGGCATGAATACATGGATGCGCTCGGATTCGAAAAGGTCTTCCCCGAAAGAGAGCGCTCTGAATGGTACTACATGCCGGACTACATTGACAAGCGCAAGTTGATGAAAGACGGGTTTGAATACCTCACAAAAGTGATGGATGCCTTCTGGCGCGATGCCCTTGAAAATCTCTAAAAAAGAGATTTTTTTTAATAGTATAGTTAGTTACCGCTAACGAGCCGAAAAATTTTACAGCATGCCGGTCAAGAAGTCAAGAAAAAAATACGCCAAAAGCGCCAAAAAGTACAAAAATCCCAAAAGAAAATGAAAGAATTTTCAAAAAATGTAAGAAATTGAAAATGTTTCATAAACTGCGTTAAAAAAAGTGATTAAAAATGCGCTAATTGCGTTAAAAGTATTGAAACGCACTATTGAAAGTGATAGAATAAAGACAGTTAAGGAAGGTAAATAAAATGAAGAACTGGAAAGTATGGAAGTTATACGATAAGGACGGCAACCTGCTGATTGCGGGACGCAAGCGGGACGTCACGATGATGCTGTATCACCGCTTCGTGTATCAGCACATCTTCACGGATGCGCTGTACCGCACCAACGAAAATCTGTATTGATTTTTAAAAAAAATCGAAAAAGGGGTTGACAAGCCCCTTTTGGTATGGTATACTATACTTGAACGGCACCCAGGCAGACCCACGGCACGCTCAGGGGCGTTGTCATGGGCAAAAAATGGTGGTAAGTTAGTCTTGACTAACTGCCGCACCGCCAACGAACGCTTCGCAAAAGTGGCGGTGCGTTTTTTCAGTATAACACGCATAAGCAAAAAAGTCAAGGGCAAAACGCAAAAAAATTAAAAAATTTTGCGCGTCCCGAAAGGCGCGGGTGAAAAAATTTTCAAAAAATTTTTTAAATTTTTTTGCTCGGAGGGGTTGACACTCCGGCGGGGTCTGTGGTATACTGTATACAGTTGAGCGAAGGAGGACACACGCTATGACAACTAAAATTGACCGCCGTAAGGCTTACTACCTCACAGTAGACACAGAGACCGCCAATGGCCTTGACGACGCCCTCGTGTACGACCTGGGGTACGCTATCCACGACAAATATGGGAATGTTTATGAAGCAAATTCGCTCGTAATTGCGGATATCTACTGCGGAGAACGCAACCTCATGAAAACCGCATACTACGCAAACAAACTGCCGAAGTATGAGGTAGCACTGAAAGCCGGAGACAGAAAGATGGTCTCCCTGCTGACGGCTCGCAAGATGATTCACGAAATCTGCGCCAAGTACAACGTAAAGGCTGTAATCGCACACAATAGCCGGTTCGACCTCAACGCACTGAACCGCACAATCCGCTACATCACAAAGTCTAAGTACCGCTACTTCTTCCCCTATGGTGTAGAAATCTACGACAGCCAGAAGATGGCAGAGACGACAATCTGTAAGCAGAAAACCTATGTAAGATTCTGCGAAGAGAACGGCTACACTCGCAAGAATGGAAAGCCGAGAGCCACGGCTGAAATCCTGTACCGCTACATCACAGGACAGCACGACTTCGTAGAAGAACATCAGGGGCTGGATGATGTACTGATTGAAATCGAAATCTCCGCCAAGTGCTTCGCACAGCACAAACCGATGAGAAAATTGCTCTTCGCAAGATGAGCAATTTTTTATTGACAATTTTTTTATAATTTGTTATAATAATAATGAAGAGAGGTATTGACCATGGAAAACGAAATTGATTACACTGAACTGTATCGCCAGAATTACCAGGACGCACTTGACGAAATCAGAGAATTAAAATTTCGTATTGCGCAACTTGAAGAAGAAAATAGAGAACTGCGCAACACCTCAAACCGCAATAATTACATTCTTGACACCTGGGCTTATCTTTACAAAAAATAAAAAAAGATAAAAAATCTTCACTTTTTCGCAAAAACCTATTGACATTACCTCCAAGAGTGGTATAATAGAATTGTAAAGAGAAAAGGAGAACCCCCGCTATGGTTAAAGAAAAGAAACAGAAAGTCTATCTTGACATGGATGGCACAATCTACAATCTCTACGGCAGAGAAAACTGGCTTGAAAGACTGCTGAGCGGAGATGAATCGGTATTTTGGGGCGATTTTCGGCTCATTACTGAAAATGACCTGAGATTCAGATACCCTGCTTCAAAGTTTGAAATCATCATTCTCAGCATGACCCCGAAAGGTGCGGATGATGAATACTGTAAGAGAGTGGTTGCGGTAAAAAATGAATGGCTTGACCTGTACTTCCCCTCAATCACAAAGAGAATTTATAGAAAGTACGGCAACAACAAAAACCTCCCCCACTGCGAAAATGCGATTCTCATTGATGACAACGCCGAAATCCGCAAGACATGGAGAGGAACCGCAATCGACCCCGCTGAAATTTGGGGTTGATTTTTTCGTATGCCCTTTTGGAATGAGAAAAAAATTTAGAATTATTTTTGATTTTTCGCTTGACTTTTTCCCAGGTCCATGCTATACTATTTGGCCGGCCGCGCACAGCCGACGCGGCCGGGGTTTATTATACCACAGATCCCCGCATTTTGTCAAGCACTTTTTTCGCAAATTTTAATAAAAATTTTTTATCCCTAAACCCTTGACACCACAATCCAATAGTGCTATACTATAATCAAGAAAGAGAGGTAAGCACAATGACACAGTGGGAAATTAACGCTCATGAAGTTGAAGAAATCTACGGCGGGTACGTGGATTGGGAAGAGAGGTTCTATAACTGCCCCGCTTGCGACGAGCCTATCTACGAATGCGATTGGCCCGCAGAGGAACTGAAAAATCTGCTCTGCCCCGTCTGTGAAATGTATCACGACGAAGATTAGCAAAAAAAGGGCTTGACAAAACAAGCCCCTTCTGCTATTATAGTATTGTAAAGAGAGGTAAGGAAAATGAAAAAAATTCTTGGACTTGCGGGATTCGCCTTCGGCGTAGGAATCATGCTCATTAACCCCACTGTTGGAGTATGTATAACAGCGATTCTCTCGCTGATTAACTTCTTCATTGAATAATAGGGTATGCGCTCGGGCGGTTAAACCGTTCGGGCTGAGCGCCCGGGTGCAAACTTTTTTAAAAAAACTCTTGACAACCTCATCACCCTATGTTATCATTAAGATGTAAAGAGAGGTAAAGAAAATGAGATGTAAGATTTGCGGAAAAAAGACCGATTGGGACAGTTCTGTTGGTCGCCCCTGCTACATTGTCTGTAATCGTTGCGTTGAGTCTATCGCAGAAGCAAGAAAAAAGCACCCCTTTGAAATCACAGGTGAAATTTTAAAAAAAGGGCTTAAAATTGAAAAAAACTCTTGACAACCTATTCCAACAGTGGTATTATAATAGTGTAAAGAGAGGAAAACACTATGAAGATGATGAAGAATGAAAACGGAACGGTCACGTTCTACAATCTGCGGAATGAGGAAATGAACCGCAATCTACGCAAACTCGGTCACAAGGTAGTAACCGACAAGAAAAAGCAGGCGAAGAAAGACGCTTGCAGAAAGGGGTGGTATTAATGGAGTGGTTTGAAAAAATCAGAGAGGGTATGGCTCTCATCAAGCAGGGATGCAGTGAAAACAGCAGTTGGACGAAGTGCCAGGACTGCCCGTTCACCGACTTCTGCGACCTCATCATGGAGCATGATGACAAAATCCCGAACGAAGCCTTCTTCCCTTGGGAAGACGAGTAAAAAAAGGGGGTTGACAACCCCTTCCAAAAGTAGTATAATAAAATCAGAAAGAGAGGTAAAACCCTAATGAGAGTAAGAGTATTCGCTGAAGAAATCTACGGTGGTTGGGATGCCCCGACCGAAACATTCTGCATCACTATCCCCGAT
>JAEEGL012994894.1_pt1 | contig 17813 bp, 16 predicted proteins | sample 9134231 | NCBI WGS metagenome assembly JAEEGL01 (sample SAMN16246548, study PRJNA631951) | gut metagenome | biome: gut microbiome; feature: rumen; material: fiber-attached | host: Bos | place: Iran: Karaj | collected 2018-10 | reverse complement strand
CCCGCCTGCGCCGATGGTACTGCAATGCAATGCGGGAGAGTAGGAGGCCGCCATCTTTTCAGAAGTGAAGCCCTGAGTCAGAAATGTCTCAGGGTTTTTTTGTATGTGTTAATTTAAACGTCTTATAATCCGGATACCAGTGTGAGAAGGATGCTTAGACAGATACTGGCGCAGGGTCATGGGCTCCTCTACCACTTTATGGTGCAACTGCGAGGCGTTGAGCAGATGAAGACCATCACTAAGCCATACGGCAAAGCCAAGATGGGCGATGTCGAGTCCTGGTTTGGAGCAGGTGATGGCGATAATGTCGCCATCGTGGATAATAGTGCGGAGCAGACGGGTATTGCGAACCTCTGACTTGGGAATATAACGGAACTGGAGTCCCGTGAGACTTTGCTCCTGACGGGATATTTCAGGAACAAGGGCGGGATTGGCGGCGAGAGCCTTGTAGGATTTCGGATGCAGGCTCATATAGTCAATATGTATATGCTGGACGGCACTGAAGGGGGCAATGGTATCTTGCACCTCGTAAATGATGCCCTTGCGGGTGTTGTCAAGGATCCAGTCGGTGAAATAGTGGAGGCGAGATGGGTAGCCGTCTATGATACCGCCGCGATAGCGCAGGGTGCGAAGTTGACGGCAGAAATCGGAATAGCGTGAGGGAGAGGCGTTGACCTCGGCGGGAAAACCGCCGAGCACAGTGGACTGCGAGGGCCGCCTATGACAAAGGGTAAGGGCGAGGACATTCTCGATGAGGGTGGTGCAGTCCAGTTGCCGGGTGTTGACCACGAGTTGCTCGGTGTCGTTGACCTCAAGGGTATGTGCCACGTATGGACGGCCAAGAAAGAGACGGGCGAAGTAGAGAACACCGGCATCGGCGGGTGCCTGGGCGAGGGCTTGCTCTATGAAAAGACTGTCGATGGTATGGGCAGAAGGGACAGTGGCATGAGTTTGAGGCTGCTCAGGTGCAGCATGGTTCTGAGGCTGCGCAGGTGTGACATGCTTCTGAGGCTGCGCAAATAGCGGAGCATACGAGAGACTACAACATAGGAACAAAAGAAATAACATCTCCTTTACCTCCTTTATCTCCTTTATCTCCTTTACCTCCTTTATCTCCTTTACCTCCTTTATCTCCTTATTCATAGTTTTTGTTTCTTGTATTTCTTCTTTAGTCCGAAGTTACAGCCAAGATAGACGTTCATGGAACCGAACGTGTTGTTGGTAGAGAAACGGGACTTATGATAATTATAGGTATGCAGAATAATGCTGGTGCCTGCATACCACCTCATATTATTATATACCAAGCCGAACCGTCCTATGCCGTCGAGGTTGATATTGCGGAAACTGAAGCCATCACGGTCGGTTCCTGCCACCTGACCAGAACTTCGCTTGTGGGCAATGGCTGCCTGGATGCTGGCACCGAGAAGCCAATTGCGGGCAAATACCCAGTTGTAGGCATAGCCCCCTGAGAGGCTGAAATCATAATATTTGACACTCTTGAACATCAGTCCGCTGTCGAGCGGCACTGTTTTTTCCTTCATCTCATGGTCGATGATGGCTTGCAGTGACTCGTGATCGAACTCAATGGAGTTGCGCGTATATCCGAAGCCAGCCAGCCACGAGCCGCAACTGATTTTCTGTATGGTGCTCTGCGCGAAGGCTGCAGGATAGGAAAAGCGTCCATGATTGAAGATGTAATAAATATTAAAGCCCGTAATACCCGACTTGAGACCGCTGAATGGCCTGCCATTGAGCACCGATGCATCAATATCTCTACCAAGGTTGGCATCGCGCAATTTATAGTTGCTACCGGTGTGACGATAGAAGAGGTCGATGCCTATCTGCGAACTGTAGACACTGAAGTCGAACTCCTGCCTATCGTTGCTGAATCCCATATTGTTGAGCGAGAAGGTGTAGCCCATAAAGAACCATTTCCACCCGGCGTATGGACCTATGCGAATGTCGGCATCAGGCCCAAAGGTCATCGACTGCCTGTTGGCTCCCGAAGAGCGGAGGGTGTAGATGTCCAGCGTACGGGTAGCCTGGAGCATGGCGGCAAAGACATAATGCTGGGGCTCAATATACCGATTGTCAAGACGGTCAAAGCCACGGACTATCCGGCGTATGAGGCTTAACTTCCGAGACTGAGAGGTTTGAGACTGTGAGGTCTGAGTCAGGACGCTATCGACAGCAATTGGAGTCAGGACGCTATCGGCAGCAATATGAGGCTGCGCAGATGGCGCAATATACGGGACACACAGTAATGCTAAAAAGGATAACAGCCGTCGCATGGTTAAAACTTCCCTAAAATGCGGTCGAGCACCCAGTTGACACTGGTTGCCGATACGCTGGTAGCAGTACAGATGCCGTTACCCTGCAGATGTTGGCACACACTCTTGATTAGCGGATACTGCACATATTTTGGATTTGGCACTTCTATTTGCTGCGCACCCTGACTGGTATGTACCTCGATGGGCGCATAGTTGAACACGGAGAAACTAAGGGTTCCCTGAGTACCTATGATAAGGATGCGGTCAACGCGGGCCGACTCATGGCCTACGAAACACCACGATCCGCTTCCCGGCAAACCGTTCTCGAACTGGAAGACGGCACTCACCGTATCTTCTGCCGAATAGAGATGGGCACGGTTGGCGCAGATGCCACGCGCCTCAAGGATGATGCCAAACATATCCTGCAGCAGGTCTATCTGATGGGGAGCAAGATCATAGAAATATCCACCACCTGCTATATCGGGCTGTAGTCGCCAAGGCAGATTCTCAGGATGGGCATAGTCCAACGGGCGTGGCGGCCACGAGAAACGTATCTGTACATTGACCACCTCGCCTATAGTACCCTGTTCTATCAACTCCTTGACACGCAGGAAATACGGCAGATGACGCCTATAATAGGCCACGAAACACGGCATGCCGGTCTGCTCGGATACGCGATTGATACGTACGCAGTCTTCATAGTTGGATGCCAGTGGCTTTTCCACATAGACCGGTTTACCCGCTTTCATGGCCATGATGGCAAAGGTAGCGTGGCTGGAAGGTGGCGTAGCCACATAGATGGCATTCACATCAGGATCGTCTATCAGTTCCTGAGCATCGGTGTACCAACGTGGCACGCCGTGGCGCTCGGCATACGACTTTGCCTTCTGCTTCGAACGGCTCATCACGGCAACCACCGTCGACCCCTCTATTTCAGCAAAAGCCGGTCCGCTTTTCAGTTCGCAAACCTCGCCACAGCCAATAAATCCCCACTTCAGTTGTTTCATAATAATGTAAATTTTGTGCAAAGATACAAATTAATTCATAATTCTTAATTCTTAATTCATAAATATTTTCTACCTTTGCAGCAATTTTAGAAAAAGTTATGGAAAAGAATGAAGATTTAAGACTACAGAAGACAAGAAGTAGCAGGGCCATTATCGGCGACGGCTACCAATTGTACACAAGTAATTTCAAGAGGCTTTTCAGGGCTTCCTGGCCCATGGCCGTCATCTATGCACTGGCATTCGCGCTGATGACCAGCCGTATAATTTACGATGTGCTGCCCCTGGTCACCATCCTGGCTACCAACGGCACGCTGTCATCACAATGGACTGAAATACCAGCGGCCTGCCCACTGTGCATGCTGTCAATCATACTGTTTCTGGTTTCAGCCCTGCTATTGGCATCGTGTGGCTTCTGGGCCTTCAGGAACCACAAAGCCACATCGGACATTCCCCGTGCATCCCACTGGTGGGGCGTATGGCCAGGCAAGTGGTTCCCGAGCATGTTGTGGAAAAGTATACGTTGGTTCTTCACTACAGGCCTACGCTATATAGGTACACTTTTTGTCACGCTGCTTATCACCACGATTATCACGGCATTGCTCACCCTGTTCTGTGAACTGCCGGCCTTTATCATCGGTACGGCCAATATCAAGGCTTATATGGGTGCCGCCATGGGCGATCCGCTGGGAATGCCCGACTATCTGCCCACCCTCACCTTCATCGCCTTTACTATTGCAGGCTTTGTGCAGGCCTACGTCCATCTGGTCACCCTCTTCCCCTTCTATTATGCCTACGGTTCCATAGAAACACTCATCAAAGAGAAAAAAGCCATTAATATATGAAAAGAATACTCTTTATCGACCGCGACGGGACACTTGTAGAGGAGCCCTTTGACGAACAGGTTGACTCACTGGAAAAGATACGTTTCAAGCCCGGCGTGTTCCGATGGCTGTCTTTCCTCAGAGAAAAGACCGACTTTCTCTTTGTGATGGTAAGCAACCAAGACGGGCTAGGCACCGATGCCTTCCCCGAGGACACCTTCTGGCCAGCCCATAATTTCATTCTGGAAACGCTAAAGGGCGAAGGTATTACATTCGACGATATACTCATCGACCCCCATTTTCCCGAGGATAATGCGCCCACTCGAAAACCAAACACCGGGCTGGTGGAGAAATACATGCATGACCCGGAATACGACATAGCCAACAGTTACGTCATCGGTGACCGTGAGACCGACGCACGCTTTGCTCAGAACATTGGCTGCAAGGCTCTTATCCTTGGCTCATCCGACCACTCGCCTCTCCCCCACCCCTCGCCCCTCACCTGGAAGCAGGTGGCCGAGCAGATATACGACGGCGAGCGGACGGCTGAAGTGAGGCGCACCACTAAGGAAACCGATATCCACGTCAGGCTGACACTCGACGGAACCGGCAAGGCCGACATCCAGACTGGTCTGGGATTCTTCGACCACATGCTGGAACAGATAGCCCGTCACGGACAGATGGACTTGCTTGTACATACCAAGGGCGACCTGCATGTAGACGAGCATCACACGATAGAAGACACCGCTCTGGCCCTGGGGCAATGCCTGCTGAAGGCACTTGGCTCCAAGCGAGGCATAGAGCGCTACGGTTTCTCGCTGCCTATGGACGACTGTCATGCCCACGTGACGCTGGACTTCGGAGGCCGTCCCTGGCTGATATGGAAGACCGCGTTCCACCGTGAGCGTATCGGTGACGTGCCCACCGAGATGTTCTTCCATTTCTTCAAGAGCCTGAGCGATGCAGCGCTGATGAACCTCTATATAGAGGCCGAAGGCGACAACGAGCACCATAAGGCCGAAGCCATCTTCAAGGCCTTGGCCCGCGCCCTGCGTGCAGCCGTGCGCCGCGACATCGACCATTATGAACTTCCTTCTACCAAGGGAACGCTCTAATGGTGAAATAACGATGGCCTGTTCAAATAGAATTATAGCCATAATTTTATAAATAATAGCCAAAATTTATAAAATTATGGCCATTATTTTATTCTTCGGAAATTATTTCGTAACTTTGCAGGCAAATAAACATGATACAAACCATTAGGCATTGATAGAGAAACATATAGTTCTGGAGGATATTGACCCCGTGATGTTCTATGGGGTTGGCAACGCACATCTGCAGATGCTGCGCGCATTATACCCTAAACTGCGTATCGTGGCACGCGACAATGTGATGCGCATCATGGGCGACGAAGAGCAAATGGCCGCCTTTGAGGATAGTGCCGAGAAGATGCGCCTCCACCTGCTGAAGTTTAATTTGCTTTCCGAGGAAGACATTATAGATATTATAAAAGGAAAGCGCACGCGCGAAGAAGTGCCTGAAGGCGTTGTGACATATTCTATCAGCGGACGCCCCATCAAGGCCCGAAGCGAAAACCAGCAGCGGCTCGTTGATGCCTTTCAAAATAATGATATGGTGTTTGCCGTTGGTCCTGCAGGAACAGGCAAGACTTACCTGTCTATTGCATTGGCTGTCAGGGCATTAAAGGAAAAGACGGCCAAGAAGATTATCCTCAGCCGACCAGCCGTGGAGGCGGGCGAGAAACTGGGCTTCCTGCCTGGTGATATGAAAGACAAGATCGACCCCTACCTGCAACCCCTCTATGATGCGCTGGAAGACATGCTCCCACAAGTGAAGTTGCAGGACATGATGGAGAAGCACGTCATCCAGATAGCACCCCTGGCTTTCATGCGCGGCCGCACGCTCAACGATGCGGTGGTTATCCTGGACGAGGCACAGAACACCACACCGGCCCAGATACGCATGTTCCTCACCCGCATGGGCTGGAACACCAAGATGATCATCACCGGCGACATGACGCAGATCGACCTGCCCCACTCGCAGAAAAGCGGACTCATTGAGGCCCTGCATATATTAAACAATGTAGAGGGCATCGGCGTAGTGAACCTGAACGGCAAGGACATTGTGCGGCATAAACTGGTGACGCGCATTGTCAATGCCTACGAAGCATTTGACAAGGAAAGAGACAGTACAGACAAATCGTAAATACGTAATAAAAATGAAAGCATTAACAAGGACTGACTTTAACTTCGAAGGTCAGAAGAGCGTGTACCACGGCAAAGTCCGTGACGTGTATAACATCAACGACGACCTGATGGTGATGGTTGCCACCGACCGCATCTCGGCATTCGACGTGGTGCTGCCCAAAGGCATTCCATTCAAGGGACAGGTGCTGAACCAGATTGCCGCCCAGTTCCTGGATGCCACCACTGACATCTGCCCCAACTGGAAACTGGCCACACCCGACCCTATGGTTACCGTTGGTCTGAAGTGCGAGGGTTTTCGCGTGGAGATGATTATCCGCAGCATCCTCACCGGCTCAGCCTGGCGCGAGTACAAGAACGGTTGCAGGGAACTCTGCGGCGTGCGTTTGCCCGACGGCATGAAAGAGAACGAACGCTTTCCCGAACCTATTATCACACCCACGACAAAGGCCGACGAAGGGCACGACATGAATATCTCCAAGAAAGAAATCATCGCCCAGGGACTTGTTTCGGCCGAGGACTATGCCGTGATGGAAGACTATACCCGCCGCATCTTTGCCCGTGGTCAGGAGATTGCCGCCAAGCGTGGCCTTATTCTTGTCGACACTAAGTACGAGTTCGGCAAGCGCGATGGCAAGGTGTACCTCATCGACGAGATACACACCCCCGACAGCAGTCGCTATTTCTATGCCGACGGCTATGAGGAGAAACTGGCCAAGGGCGAGCCCCAGCGCCAGTTGTCGAAGGAGTTCGTGCGCCAGTGGCTCATTGAGCACAATTTCATGAACGAGCCCGGTCAAGTCGTCCCCGAAATGACCGACGAGTACGTGGAAAGCGTCAGCGAGCGCTACATAGAACTCTACGAGCACATCACCGGCACGAAGTTCGACAAGGCTGCCGAGGAAGGCGACATCGCCGAACGTATAAAGAAAAACGTAGCCTCGTGGCTTGCTTCCCGATAATTTGTTTCTTGTTTTCCAAACTAACTTAGATTGCGATGCAAACTAACTTAGATTGCGATGCAAACTAACTTAGATTGCGATGCAAACTAACTTAGATTGCGATGCAAAGTAAATTAGTTTGGAAAACAAATCAAGTTAGATTGCTGGGCAAAGTAAATTAGTTTGCTGTATTAGAAAGAGAATATGTACAAGCAGGAAGAGATAAATCCCTACCACGAAGGCGCGAAGGCGCAGCAGGTGGAGCAGATGTTTGATAACATTGCGCCCACCTACGACACGCTGAATCATCGCCTCTCATGGGACATCGACCGAGGATGGCGCCGAAAAGCCATTCAGCGGCTGGTGCCCTATAAGCCCCAGACGATGCTCGACATCGCCACGGGTACGGGCGACTTCGCTATCCTGGCTGCTCAGATGCTTAAACCCCAGCGACTCATAGGTGCCGACATCAGCGAAGGGATGATGGCTGTAGGGCGCGAGAAGGTGCAGAATCTTGGTCTTCAGGATGTTATCTCTTTTGCGAAGGAGGATTGTTTGAACTTATCTTACCCCTGCGACACCTTCGATGCTGTGACGGCCGCCTTTGGCATACGCAACTTCGCCGATCTGGATAAGGGACTCAGCGAGATGTGCCGCGTGCTAAAGCCAGGCGGACATCTGAGCATTGTGGAACTGACAACTCCCGTCTCGTTTCCCATGAAGCAACTCTTCCATGTCTACTCTCACACGGTGCTGCCTGTCTACGGTCGACTCATCTCCAAGGACACCAGTGCCTATTCCTATCTCACCAAGACCATCGAGGCTTTCCCACAGGGCGAGCGCATGATGGAAATCTTCAGGAAAGCCGGCTTTAGTGAGGCTTCGTTCCAAAGACTCACTTTCGGCATCTGCACGCTCTACTTAGCAAAGAAATAAATCGTAAATAGTCAATTCATAAATCGTAAATCGCAGTTATGGACAAGTACGGACTCATAGGCTACCCATTAGGACATTCATTCTCCATCAATTACTTCAACCAGAAGTTTGCTGATGAGGGCATCAATGCCAAGTATATGAACTTCGAGATTCCCAGCATCGACGACCTCATCGAAGTGCTCGACTCGAATCCCGAACTGAAAGGACTCAATGTGACGATTCCCTATAAGCAGAAGGTGATAGAGTATTTAGACACGATAAGTCCTGAAGCCCGTGCCATCGGAGCGGTCAACGTGATAAAGGTTATTCACGACGGCAAGGACATCAAACTCAAGGGATATAACTCCGACGTCATCGGTTTCACCCAAAGCATTGAGCCCATGCTGGAGAGTTACCATAAGAAGGCACTCATACTCGGTACAGGCGGTGCATCGAAAGCCATCAGTTACGGGTTGAAATCCATGGGATTGGAAACCGTGTTCGTGAGCCGGTACCAACGGCCCGAAACCATCTGCTACGAAGACATCACGCCCGAGGTGGTCAAGGAGTATAATGTCATTGTTAATTGCACGCCCATCGGCATGTTCCCAAAGACTGAAGAATGTCCGAAATTGCCTTACGAGGCACTCGACGACCACAACATACTCTATGACCTGATCTACAATCCCGACGAAACACTCTTCATGAAGCGGGGAGCAGAGCGAGGTGCCAACGTGAAAAACGGACTGGAGATGCTGCTCTTACAGGCCTTTGCCTCATGGGAATTCTGGAATGGAAAGGAGTAAGTGAAGGAGATGAAGGAGTTGATGAGTCGAGGAGTAAAGGAGTAGAGTAGTAAAGGAGTAGAGTAGTAAAGGAGTAGAGTAATAAGGAATAAAGTTAAAGAAATAGACAATATGGAAGAAGCCTGGACTATACTGGAAGTATATATCATTATCTTCGGTGCCCTGATTTTCGGCGGCATTACAGTCGACTTGAAGAGCAAGGGTCGCGGCCGTTCGTTGCTGGCTGCCAGGAAGAAAGACCTTCTGGACTGTGCTTCACGCTATAACAAGAACATCAATACACTGGAGCGAGACTTCAAGGACGAGCAAAAGCAACTGAAATCACGCCGACTGATTTTCGACCGGCTGACAAACAAAAGCAGCGAAGACCTGCGACAGCAATACGAGACACGCTATAAACAGGAAAAGGTATCGTATCAGCGTGAGGCACAGCAGATTATCCGACATTGGAATGCACAGAAGAAAGCCGACCTACCCTGGACTTTGTTCTGGAAAGGAATATTCATCGTGGGTATTCTCACACAGACAGTGGCCTGCGTTCATTCCATAGTGTCTATTCAATCCACACCCGACATCGCAACCGCGCTCGACGGTTCTGCATCGGGTCCTGCCCGTGAGTGGACGGCACAGGATATTCCCATGCCCCATCTCACCGACGGCTCACGCTATGTGTCAAACCCCGACAGCATCGTCAGTGAGGAAACCGTTGCCCTACTCGATGCCAAACTCAAGCAGTTGGACGACTCATTGGGAATAGAGTCTGTGGTGGCTATTGTCAGGCGTGTGGCCAATGCCGACATCTTCCGTTTCTCGCAAGACATTTTCGACATCTACAAGGTAGGCAAGGATGACAGAGGCCTTGTTATGGTGCTGGCCTACGACGACCATCTATTCCGCACCCATACAGGACGCTCGCTGGAGGCTGACCTCACCGATGCCGAGTGTTTCCACCTTCAGGAACGCTATCTGATACCCAGCATGAAAGCCGAGATGCCCGACAGCGGCATGATATATATGGTAGAAGCCGTCTACAACACCCTCAAGGGCAAGGAACTGCCCGTCATGTCTGAACTATACGCCAAGTCATCTTCCAGCGACGATGATGACGACAGTCTGCTGCCAGCCATCTATTATTTCCTGTTTTTTGGATGGATAGCCCTGTATTTCTTTGTTTCCAACCGTCACGGATGGAGCATCCGGCGCTATGCCAACGGCCTGCTCAAAGCCAATCCCTTTATGGCCGCAGCCGCCTCGTCGGGTTCAGGCTTCTTCGTTTCCGGCGGCGGCGGTGGTGGATTCAGAAGCGGCGGCGGTGGAGGCGGCTTCAGTGGCGGCTTCGGCGGCGGCAGCAGCGGTGGCGGTGGAGCCACGTCAAGTTGGTAATTCACCATTAGCAATTCAGAAAAATATTAATCATTAAATAAAAGTATAAGTTATGAAAAAGAGTTATGTCATTTTAATTGTAGTAGCCATCGTTGCCGTTGTTATCTTCGGTTGGGTTAAAAGCACTTACAACGGTATGGTGGGTGTAGAGGAAGAAGCCACTACCGCTCTGGCCAACGTGCAGTCGGCCTATCAGCGCCGTGCAGACCTGATTCCTAATCTGGTAGAGGTTGTCAAGGGCTATGCCTCTCACGAGAAAGAAACGCTCGAAGGAGTAGTCAATGCTCGTGCCAAGGCTACCAGCATCAACCTCGATGCCGACAATATTCAGGAGTTTCAGAAGGCTCAGGGTGAGTTGTCGAGTGCTCTCGGCCGGCTCATTGCTATCGGTGAGGCCTATCCCGACCTGAAGGCCAACGAGAACTTCCGCGACCTGCAGGTGCAGTTGGAAGGTACTGAGAATCGCATCAACGAGGCCCGCAACAAGTTCAACAAGACGGTTCAGGACTACAACGTCCAGATTCGCCGCTTCCCCAACAACATCCTTGCTGGCATCTTCGGTTTCGACAAGATGAACAAGTTTGAGGCAGAGGCCGGTTCGGAAAAAGCACCCACCATCAAGTTCTAAGTTCAGTATGTTGCGATGCCATCGCAACAAACAATCATTGATTATGAACAGCAACCGTTACATGCAGCGTGGCGTCAGTGCCGCAAAGGAAGATGTCCACGCTGCCATCAAAAACATAGACAAAGGCTTGTACCCACAGGCATTCTGTAAGATTATTCCAGACATCCTGGGCGGCGACCCAGACTACTGCAATATCATGCACGCCGACGGAGCCGGCACCAAGTCGAGCCTTGCCTACATGTACTGGCGTGAGACGGGCGACCTTTCCGTATGGAAGGGCATTGCTCAGGATGCCATCGTAATGAACACCGACGACCTGCTTTGCGTGGGTGCTGTCGACAATATCCTGGTCAGCAGCACCATCGGGCGCAACAAGATGCTCATTCCCGGCGAAGTCATATCGGCCATCATCAACGGCACCGACGAACTGCTTGCAGAACTCCGCGAGATGGGTATCGGCATCTGGCCTACTGGCGGCGAGACAGCCGACGTAGGCGACCTCGTGCGCACCATCATCGTCGATTCTACTGTGACCTGCCGCATGAAGCGTAGTGATGTCATCGACAATGCCAACATCCGACCTGGCGACGTTATCGTGGGGCTTTCGTCAACCGGACAGGCCACCTACGAAGACCGCTATAACGGCGGCATGGGCTCGAACGGTCTCACCTCGGCCCGCCATGATGTCTTTGCCAAGTATCTGGCAGAACGCTACCCCGAGAGTTACGACCACGCCGTTCCCTCAGAGTTGGTCTACAGCGGTAAATACGAGCTACAAGCCCCCCTGTCGTGCGCCGAGGGGGACACAAATGTTCCCAAGCAGGGTAATGAAGCCCCCTCGGGAGCCGTAGGGGGCGCTAACATGGGACAACTTGTCCTCTCCCCTACCCGCACCTACGCGCCTGTCATCAAGCGGTTGCTTGACGAACTGCGTCCAGAGATTCATGGTATGGTACACTGTACTGGTGGTGCCCAGACCAAGGTGCTCCATTTCGTAGGCGACAACTGTCGGGTGGTAAAGGACAACATGTTCCCAGTACCACCCCTATTCCGTGCCATCCACGACTGTTCAGGTACCGATTGGCGCGAGATGTATCAGGTATTCAACATGGGCCATCGCATGGAAATCTATGTCCGTCCCGAGATTGCCGAGCAAGTTATTGCTATCTCTAAGTCGTTCAATATAGATGCCCAGGTGATTGGCCACATCGAAGAAGGCCCGAAGAGTCTTCTGATAAAGTCAGAATTCGGAGAGTATAACTACTGACTCAAGTTTCGGAATTCCGAAACTTGAGTACTGATTCTATTTCTGATGACCGGCGTCCACGCGGTATTTGCTAAGCAGGGGAATCTCTTCGCAGAGGGCGTCGGCCAGCAGCTTCGCTACGACATTGGCACCGTGGATGTTGTAATGCGTATTGTCCTGACGGCCTTCAGGCACCGAGGGTTCTTCACCGGGAAGGAACCACATGTGGAGTTTCTTCGAAGCCTCGGTGCCAAGACCTTGCTCCAGGTCATGGGTAATCTTGTTGGCATCCACGAAATAGCAGTTCATACGGCGGGCCACATCACGCGGTGCCACCCGATAGAGGCCGTGGGTGTCGATTAGCGAGTCGCCCTCAATCATCTTGACACCATCCTTGAAAGTAGTGGTACGTAGTTTTTCGTCATCGTCGTTGTCAGGGGCGTTGACAAAGAAATTACGGCGTACCACGCAGTTCATCAGCACGGGAATGCCGCCATGCTCACGTGTCTCACGCACATACTTTGCCAGATTGTAGTCGAAGGTAGACCCTGGATCGGTATGTCGGTCGGCCTTTGGCTTCTCATCGTTATGGCCGAACTGGATAATGACATAGTCGCCTGGCTTCATTTTTTCCAGTACCTTATCCCAGCGGCCTTCGTCGATAAAACTCTTCGATGAACGTCCGTTAACTGCGTGATTATCAACACGGATATACTCAGAGTCGAAGTATTGCTGCAAGGCCATCCCCCACCCTCTTTCCTTTTTGCCGTTTGAAATGTCCTTATTGGCTGCCGTGGAATCACCGATAATAAAGATAGTAGTAGTTTTCTGATTAATGGCCGAGGTGCATAAGAGCACCAAGGCCATTAATACCATAAGTAGTTTGATATTTTTCATTATATAGCGTTGATTAGTTCTTCTGCCGTGACAAGCATTTGTTCACCCGTATCCATATTCTTCAGCGTCACCTTGCCGGCCGCGATCTCATTGTCGCCAGCCAGCACGACGAAAGGAATCTGCTTGGCGTTGGCGTATGACATTTGCTTCTTCATCTTCGTGCTGTCAGGATATATCTCAGCACGGATGCCAGCCTGACGAACCTGAGCCACGATAGGCAGACAATAGGCCGTTTCTTTCTCGCCGAAATTGATGAAGAGCACCTGCGTGGTTTGTAAGGAGTCCTTTGGATAGAGGTCGAGGGCGTTCAGCACGTCGTAGATACGGTCTACACCAAACGAGATGCCTACACCTGAGAGACCTGGCATACCGAAGATGCCGGTGAGGTTGTCATAACGACCACCACCGCTGATGCTACCCATAGGCGTGTCGAGGGCCTTCACCTCGAAGATGGCGCCAGTGTAGTAACTCAGGCCACGGGCAAGGGTGAGGTCGAACTGAAGGGTGTTGTGGAGGTGCGCAGCGACGGAGCCGCTGCCTACACCCAACGTGGAAAGGATGAAGCGGGTTTCCTCGACGCCTTTAAGACCTGTCTCGCTGTCCTTGAGCACATCGGCAATAATGTTGAGTTTCTGCTCGTTGGTGCCTTCAAGCATAATGATGGGCTGCAGTTTGTCTATCTGTTCCTCTGTCAGACCGTCGTTGCGCAGTTCGTCGTTCACAGCGTCGATGCCGATCTTATCCAGTTTGTCGATGGCCACCGTGATGTCTACAATCTTATCGGCAGCACCGATGACCTCTGCGATACCCGTCAGTATCTTGCGGTTGTTAATCTTAATCTGAACGCGCACGCCGAAGCGGGTGAAGACGGTATCGACAATCTGCATTAGTTCCACCTCGTTGAGCAATGAGTCGGAGCCCACCACGTCGCCGTCAAACTGATAGAACTCACGATAGCGGCCCTTCTGCGGACGGTCGGCCCGCCAAACGGGCTGCACCTGATAGCGCTTGAAAGGCAACTGCAATTCCTCCCGATGCATCACCACATAGCGGGCGAAGGGCACGGTGAGGTCGTAGCGAAGCCCCTTTTCACATATCTTTGAGGCCAGGCGCAGCGTGTTGCGCCCGGTGAGTTCCTCGTCAGTAATCTTGGTCAGATAGTCTCCTGAGTTCAGAATCTTGAACAGCAGTTTGTCGCCCTCCTCGCCATACTTACCCATGAGGGTCTGCAAGGTTTCCTGAGCCGGTGTCTCTATCTGCTGGAATCCGTAGAGTTCATACACAGTACGGATGGTATTGAAAATATAATTGCGCTTGGCCATCTCTACTGGGCCGAAGTCGCGAGTTCCTTTGGGAATAGAAGGTTTCATATTATTCTAAATTAGGAATTAGAAATGAAGAATGAGAAATGTAAATGAAGAAATTCCTCATTCCTCATTTATCATTTCTCATTTCGAAGTATTGTCTGCTCACGGTCAGGACCAATGCTGATGATGGTGATAGGTGTCTCGAGTTGTTTCTCCAGGAAGTCGATGTAGTCCTTGAACTCCTGCGGGAACTGGCTCTCACTGGTAAACTTGGTCATGTCGGTCTTCCAGCCGGGCAACTCCTGATAAATAGGTTCAATGCCCTCCTCTATGTTATAGGGGAAGTCACGGGTCAACTGTCCCTTCGCCTTATAGGCGGTACAAGCCTTGATGGTGTCGAAGCCATCGAGCACGTCGCTCTTCATCATAATGAGTTGGGTGACACCGTTCACCATGATGCTATAGCGCAAAGCCACCAGGTCGATCCAGCCGCAGCGACGCTCACGGCCCGTCACGGCACCGTACTCATGCCCCAGGTCACGAATCTTCTTGCCTGTCTCATCAAAGAGTTCTGTGGGGAAAGGTCCTGCACCAACACGTGTGCAGTAAGCCTTCATGATGCCGTAGACCTCGCCAATCTTGTTGGGACCGATACCCAGCCCCGTGCATGCACCGGCACAGATAGTGTTAGAAGAGGTGACAAAGGGATAAGAGCCGAAGTCCACGTCGAGCATAGTGCCCTGGGCACCCTCGCACAGCACACTCTTGCCCTCGCGCAGGAAGCCGTTGATCTCATGTTCTGAATCCACGATGGGGAACTGACGCAGGTACTCCACACCCTCCAGCCATTTCTTCTCGACCTCGGTAATATCGTATTCAAAGTTCAATGACTTCAGTATAGCCTCGTGACGAGCCTTTGCTGCTGCATACTTCTCTGGGAAATTCTCAAGAATATCACCTACTCGCAGACCTGTACGGCTCACCTTGTCGGTGTAAGTAGGACCAATGCCCTTACCCGTCGTGCCTACCTTGTTCTTACCCTTCTGAGCCTCGTATGCAGCATCGAGCACACGGTGAGTGGGCATAATAAGATGAGCCTTCTTGGAGATATGCAGACGCTCCTTCAATGAATGACCAGCAGACTCCAGGGCCTTGGCCTCTTCCATGAAGAGATCAGGAGCGAGCACCACGCCGTTACCAATAATATTTACCTTTCCACCCTGGAATATACCAGAGGGGATGGAACGGAGCACATACTTCTCGCCATTAAACTCCAACGTATGGCCTGCATTAGGACCACCCTGAAAACGGGCCACCACATCATAATGCGGTGTCAGCACGTCAACAACTTTTCCCTTTCCTTCATCGCCCCACTGCAATCCCAGCAGGACGTCAACCTTACCTTTTTTCATTTTCATTAATATTTGTTTTTTTGCTTTTTCTTGTAATGGCTGCCTGACAAGAAGAGCATATACCATATATATATATAGTAAAGCCATCTTTACGGAAACGTTTCAGATGCATCTCATCGACAGCCTTGGTAATCTCAGGAGCCTTTACTTCGGTTACCTTACCACATACCGTACATATCTGGTGGCAGTGATTATTGTCGGCATAGCAGGCCTCATATTTTGTGGTTCCCTGAAAACGATGACGAATAACCAGACGCAGTTCCATGAAAAGGTTCAACGTGTTATAGAGCGTGGCCCTCGACACAGGAAACTTATATTCCTCAGCCAAACGTTCACCCAGTTCGTCAAGTGTGAAATGCCCGCCAATATTATATACAGCACGCAATATGGCATAACGTTCCGGTGTTTTACGATGATTATTCATCTCCAGATAATTATCCAATATGCGCTCAACAGAGGCAAGCACACTATTTTTCTTCTCATTAGTCTTCATAAACCGAGTGCAAAGATACTCATAATAATTTGAAAAGTGGAATAGTAATGGTACTTTTCACCTTTTTTTACGTTTTTCTCTTTGTACTGCCCTCTATTTTTCGTAACTTTGCAGCCTCATTTTTACAAGTATAGAGAAAGACAAACAAAACATATTTGCGTTATGACAGAAAACATACAGCAGAACGAAGAGAAGAAATCTGTGAGTTTCGTAGAACAGAAAGTGATTGACGACCTGGCAGCAGGCAAGAACGGCGGGCGACTGCAGACGCGCTTCCCGCCAGAACCCAACGGCTACCTGCACATTGGCCACGCCAAGGCCATCGCCATCGACTTCGGGCTGGCCAAGAAATACGGCGGCGAGTGCAACCTGCGCTTCGACGACACCAACCCGCAGAAAGAGGACACCGAATATATTGAGAGCATAGAGCAGGACATCAAGTGGCTCGGATTCCAATGGGCCAACGTCTACTATGCCTCAGACTATTTCCAGCAGTTGTGGGACTTCGCCGTGTGGCTCATCAAGCAAGGGCGTGCCTACGTAGACGAACAGAGTGCCGAGGTGATAGCCCAGCAGAAGGGCACCACTACCAGTCCGGGCACCAACTCGCCCTATCGCGACCGCCCCGTGGAAGAGAGCCTGCGCCTGTTTGAATATATGAACAGCGGCCAATGCGAACCGGGCACGCTGACCCTGCGTGCCAAGATTGACATGACCCATCCCAACATGCTGTTCCGCGACCCGCTCATCTATCGTGTGCTGAACATGCCCCATGTAAAGACCGGCTCTAAGTGGAACGCCTACCCCATGTACGACTTTGCCCACGGCCAGAGCGACTATCTGGAGGGTGTCACCCATTCGTGGTGTACCCTGGAGTTTGTGGAGCACCGCCCCCTGTACGACCTCTTCGTAGGGTGGATGAAGGAGTGGTTGTTGAGTCTACAGAGTTCAGAGTTTATAGGCATTAGTCCTGAGATGAAAAGTAAAGTCTCTCAACTCTTAACACTCAACTCTCAACCTACCCAGACCGAGTTCAACAAACTGAACCTGAACTACACGCTCCTCTCGAAGCGCAACCTGTTGGCTATGGTCAACAGCGGACTGGTGAGCGGATGGGACGACCCCCGCATGCCGACCATCTGTGGCCTGCGCCGTCGCGGCTATTCGCCCGAAGGACTGGTGAAGTTTATCGACAAGATTGGCTATACCAAGATGGACGCCCTCAACGATATGGCGCTCTTGGAGAGTGCCATACGCGATGACCTGAACCTGCGTGCCCAGCGTGTGGCTGCCGTATTGGATCCCGTGAAGGTGGTCATCACCAACTATCCCGAGGGACAGACGGAGATGCTTACTGCCGTCAATAATCCTGAAAACGAAGCCGACGGCACCCACGAGGTGGAGTTCAGCCGCGAGTTGTGGATTGAGCGCGACGACTTTATGGAAGACGCACCGAAGAAAT
>JAEEGL012143832.1_pt1 | contig 17813 bp, 10 predicted proteins | sample 9134231 | NCBI WGS metagenome assembly JAEEGL01 (sample SAMN16246548, study PRJNA631951) | gut metagenome | biome: gut microbiome; feature: rumen; material: fiber-attached | host: Bos | place: Iran: Karaj | collected 2018-10 | reverse complement strand
CGGCACAAGCGCGTTGGACTCCTCCCGTCTGCCGCTCAACCGGCCTTGTCGCCGATCCCTTTGAGCGGGAAGACTGGCGTGAGCGCATTTACTCCGACAAGGGTGAATAAGGGTATTGCCATCATGCTTTCGTGCGACACCAACATTCTCTTCGCGGCATCCAACCCTGATGCCGACATGCATGACGCCGCGCTGGCATTTGTCAAAGCGCACTCGGACGACCCGCTCTTTGTCATCGCGGAGCAGACCCTTGTCGAATTGTACTGCCTTCTGCGCAATCCGTCGGTGCAGAAGCGCCCGCTATCCGCCGCAGAGGCGGTCGCCGTTGTCTCCGCCTACCGGCACAACCCCGTCTGGACCGTGATAGACATCCCTCCGACGCCCGAAGCGATGAACGCAGTCTGGCGTTGCGCCGCCTCCAAGACCTTCGCACGGCGGCGCATCCACGACGTCCGTCTTGCCGAGACGCTCAAATACTGGGGCGTCGACGAGTTCTACACGCGCAACGTCCGCGACTTCGAAGACCTCGGATTCCGCATCCTGTCCAACCCGCTGGACTGACTGTGTGACGCGCTCGACCCAGACGGCCGCGACGACCGAACCGGCCGGCATTGCGTCCTCAAACCGCATCCCGCACGATCTTCGCGCCGGAGACGGCACGCTTCTTCGTGGAGAACGCGATTCCGATGAGCGTGACGGGCTTGCCAGAAAGGCCGTTGCGGCTTTTTCCATGTCGCGTCTCCATATCGTTTGTGGCAATAATCATACCACAACGCCGCGCGAGGCGCAATTTCACCCACGCCGAAAACCGTTTTATCCTTGGCCGTGGCCGTGGGGAATGTTGTTATAGGCGTGTTCCTTGTTTAGCGAGCGCGTCGCAGATGGCCCCCGCGTGGAAGAGCAGCGGAGACGCGCCTACAGCGGCTCGATGAGCGGGATGTCGATGTTGCGCTTGGCGGGGTTGAAGTTTACGCCGACGAGCGTCACGGGGCGCGGGCCGCCCTTCCACTTGTCGGCGTATCCCCGGTCGCGGATCTGCCTGATGGCCGCCTTGGACGAGCGCCGGTATTTGAACTCGAAAACGTAGACGGCGTCGGGGCGCTGGACGACGGCGTCGGCGTAGCCGCGGGCCGAGGGGAACTCCGGCGCGGGGTCTGCGCCGAGCATCGAGAAGAAGAGCTGGAAGTAGCGCTTCGCCTCCGCCTCGCCCTTGATCCGCCAGTCCGGCGGGATGGCGGCGTAGAGGGAGAAGAGCATCGTTTCCACAACTTCGCGTATGTCGCCGTCGGCGATCTGCCTCCTGGCATGGTCGAGCAGCGTGTCGAATCCGTCCTCGTCGAGGCCGAGTATTCGGGAGATGTAGCCCTCCCTGAGCGCCTCGCGCACTTCGCGGTTCGGCGGTGCGAGAAGGTATGATTCCGATTTCTCAAGCGTCCCCGGAATCACATCCCTGATCGTGAGGTAGCCGCTCTGGTACAGGAGCGCTTCGACGGGCAGGGTCTCGGCGTCGCATACGTCGAGCATCGCGGGGGTCGCGGGGACGTTTTCAAGGTCGCGTGGCGCCTTCCCGGTCTGCCCGATCCGGTTGAACACCAGCGTCGCGCCGCCTGTCGAAACCCACCAACCCCTCAGGTCGCCCGTCTTGAAGGCATTGCCGACCGAAACGGGGTTGCAGACCTTTTCCACCGATTTCGGCGAGAAGCGGTAGCCGTCGTACCAGTCGAGAAGCGCCTTTTTCGTGACCTTGAAATCCTGGCCGAGTTTCGTTCCGAGGGCCTCGACATTCTCGCGCAGCGCGCCGTCAAACTCCTTCGGCGTAAAGCCAAGAAGCGTTGCGAAGCGCGGATCCATCGAGAGGTCCGTCAAGTGGTTGAGGCCCGAGAAGACCGAGAGTTTCGTGAGCTTCGTCACGCCCGTCATCATCAGAAAGCGGATGGTGCAGGAGTTGATCTTAAGGCGTTTGTAGAAGTCGTGGAGGAAGGCGTTGACCTTCACAAGCTCACGCGGGTTGTCGAGGAAGCCCTGGACGGGTGTGTCATATTCGTCAACGAGGACGACAACTTTCCCGTTCGGGGATTTCCCCGCAACGGACTGAATCAGCTCCTCAAATGCAAAACCGAGCAACGGAGTGCCTGGGACGGCGCAGCCAAACTCCGCGGCCTTTTCGTCGATCATGAGGCGAAGAGTCTCCTGCATGGCCGGAAGGCCTTCGGATGGCGCAAGTTTCGACATGTCAAAACTCAAAACCGGGTAGCGGCACTTCTCGTCCCAGCACTCCCATGGGAGGTCGTCGAGCTTCAGCCCCTTGAAGAGCTCCCTGCGGCCTTCGAACATGGCCTTGAGGGTGGAAAGCATGAGCGACTTGCCGAAGCGGCGCGGGCGCGAGATGAAATACTGCGCGTCCATCTTCGGCCGGGCGAGTTCATAGAGCAGGTCCGTCTTGTCAACATACTTGCATTCCTCGTCCTGGACAAGGCCGGGGAAGTCGAAGGTACCCGTGGTGAGCTGCGGGATTCTGTGCTTGTCGGTCATGCAACTAGTATAGCACAACGGCGGCGGTGGGGTGCGGCTACTCCACCTTCGCAATCTCGATCTTGTCGAGATAGACGCCCCATACGGCGGGCTTGCCGCCCGGGGGGAAGAAGCCAGACTGGATGAAGAAGCAGGCGAAGGGATGTTCAGCGGGGTCGTAGATGCCGAGGTCATGCCACTCGTATTCGCCGGAGACCTTGTCAGTGGAGGGGCTGATGGTGGCGAACGGTGTGCCTGTCGGCCCGGCTGTGGAGTCCAGCAGACCGGCGATGAAGGCGTTGCCCTCTCCTGCCTTGTCAACGAGCACTCTTGCGCGGATGCGGTATTTCGCGTCACTCTCGAACTCGATGTTGCGGAGATTGTAGCGGACGCCCTGGTTGGAGGAGAGCGTGATGAGCTTCATCGCCCGTCCGTCGTCGGCCCGGGGGTCGTCAATGTAGGAGCCCCAGTCAACCCCGGCGAGTCCCCTCGCGTAGGGGATGTCCTTCTCCTCGATTGTGACGGACGGGCCGCAGAGGGCTGGGGACGGCGGCTGCCTCATGTCGATCAGTTCCGACAGCTCCCGGACCCTGCTGGCGGGAGCGCCCTCGCTAAGCGCGATGTTTCTTTCGGCGGCCAGAACACCGAGCAACTTCTTTGCGAGCCGCTGCGCCTCCGTGAACTTCTCCGGGACGCGCGTTTCCGGCGCGAGGCAGATGGTCTTCGCGATTTCTCCGCGCAGACGCTCCATCCGCATGTAGTCCACGGTGATCGCCCCCAGGCGCACGTTGTGTTCGAACGTCCTGTCGCCCTTGACGGCTTCCTCAGCTTTTGCCCAAAGGCTCGTCGCTTCGTCGAGGAAGGTGTCTGGTATGGCCGGGTTCGTCGGAGGAGTTATCATGTCCAGGCAGTGGCTCGGGTCCTCTGCGTAGTCGTACTGGAGTCGGTGCAGTTTCTCGAAGTATTCGCGGACAAATGGCGCGGCCGCGCCGTAGTGGCCTTGGAAGAAATCGTCGAGAAGGGGGTCCAGCGGCTGGTCGGGATTCCACATGAGTTTCGAGCCGACCCACCCCATGACATCAGAGAAGGATGCATGGGCACCCCATGAATCAGCCTGCGTGAAGAGATATCTGACCCCGACGTCGCGGTACCAGGGGATGTTTTTGAAAAGCGGGTACGCAGTCGGGTGCGGCGAGAGGTAGTGCGCAAAGTTCGTGATGTAGTCCCAGATGGCGACGCCCTTGCAGACGGACTGCCAGCCCTTCAGGTCCTCCCGGAAGTCGATACTGTCCTTGTTCCTGGCCTCGGGCAGGGAACGGGAACGGTCGATGCCCATCGTGCAGAGATAGACGATCACGTTGTCGCGCAATTTCGTCTTTGCCGGTGGCTTGCGCGACCAGCAGTAGGCGAGCGTCTCGATCTTCTTGTCCGGGAACTCCCTCTCCACCGCTTCGGCGACGGCGTTGACGAAGCGGACGACAGTGCCCGAGTGCGAGCCTTCCTCTTCGTCGACTTTTGCGCAGTTGTCGCAGTGGCAGTAGCCGTCCCAGTTGTCGTTCTGGCTCACACCGTAAATGGGGTAGCCGGGGTTCTGCCGGATGTATGCAAGGACGTTGGAGGTCACGATTCGCAGGACATCGGGGTTCGTCAGGCAGGGCTGCGCCGCTTCTGGGCCCCAGAGCGGCGTCGTCTTCCGCCTGCCGTTCACGAGGGCGAAGTATTCGGGATGTTCCTCGGCGTACTTCGCTGGCGGCAGCAGATACTGGAATGTGTGGCAGAGGTTGAGACGGCTCCAGGGTACGGCCACGCCCCCGATCTTCGGGATGTCGGCATACTTCGTCTCCGACTGGTTGACCTTGAGCCTCGCTCCGAATTCAGGGTTTTCGTGGATGTCGTACCAGCCGGGATCGCGCATCACGAAGGCCGGAACCTGCGTGTCGTCGAGGTCGTCCGGCACGGCGATGGTGTCGTGCTTCGGGATGACGGAATGCCACGACGCATACCAGCGGCATCCCGCGAAACGCTCGAGTATCTCATAAACGCCGTAGAGCGTCCCGCGCACGGGCGAGGCGATTACGAGCAAATGGGGCGGGCGGGCGACGAGGCGGAAGCCGTCGGGGCCGAGGCCACAGGCCTCGGCGAGGTTAAGCGGTTGAGCGGTTAAGCGGTTAAGATTGTCGCGTTTTTGGGGTGCGGGCGGCTCGCCCGCGGAACTTTGAACTTTGAACTCTGAACTTTGAACTTGCTCGGAGAGCAGCGCGGCGGTGTGCCGCGTCTCTCCGAGCAGTATCGCCTTCTCCGGAAGCGGCTCGGCGTCCGTGATGATGGGGAGTGTCACGCCGGTCATGTATTCCGCATAGTCGCGCAACTCCTCGGCGGCGTAGCGCTGCGACGGGGATGCCGATTCGGGAATGACGATTGTGTAGGTTGCGGATTCGCCGCGAACGGCGAGGTTCATGTCGGCGGCGGATGCCGCCGACATGAACAATGCGCAATGCAGAATGCAGAATGCAGAATGGATGGTGCGGGACGGTTTCATGGTAGGCACGAGGTTAAGCTGTTAAGCGATTAAGCGGTTAAGCGGTTAAGGAGCGCGGACGGGCCGTTCGCGCTCCGGCATTGGCGCCTTAGCGCACGACGAGCGTCGTGGCCTCGGGAACGCGGTAGATTTGCGCCGTGAGCGAGGTCACGTTCGCGCCCGTCAGCGTGACGGTCCAGGTGCCGGAGTCGCGCAGATAGAATGGGTGCGCGCCGGTTCCTGTGCAATTGACGGCTGTCTCCCTTCCCCTGGGCGAAATGAACGTCAGGAGCGAGGCGGCGGATGGGGCAAAGCCCCAGTCATCGCCCGAATAGGCGAATGGCGGCGCCTTGTCCGCCTTGCGCAGGCGGCGGTCCGGTCCGGGCTCCTCCGTATCGATCAGACCCGTTGCCGCGAGAGCCTCGCTCTTCGCGCCGTCGGTCGCCGTCGCAAGAGCGTAGAGGCCGTCGCCACGCGGCGAGAGCATGAGGCCGGCCGGCAACGACATTTTGCCAAGGTCGGCGAGCGGTCCTTCGAGCACGAACACGAATCCCTGCGAGACGGAGAGTTCGCCAAGTTCAGTGTCGTCGACGAGTTTCCACGGGCTGGCTTCGGTCCCGGCACCCTGCTCTGCGCTCGTATATCGAACTGCAAATTGCGCCATGCCCTCGTTGGAGTTCTCCAGCGTCCAGATGCCGCCGGATGTCGCCGTCCAGTAGTTGGTGCCGTTCACGGCGGCGGGGAGCGTCGTGGTCGTACCGTCGGGGGCGGTCGCCGTGACAGTCGCGCCTGCGCCGTAGGGAAGACCGACCGGCTCAACCCGCGAGACGACTGAATACGCCGTACGGGTGTCAAGGTCGAATATGAATGGCGTAGCCTCGGCAACGCCGTCCGCCACGGCGGTCGTGGCGGCAAGAATGCACAATGCACAATGCACGATGCACAATGCAGAATGCAGAATGGGGAATGCGGAATGATTGGGGTGGCGTGGGATTGTGTTCATGGGTTCAACCTCCTGGCCAATGGTTCCTTAGGGCGCGACGAAGAACACGCGGAAGCCGAACTGCCAGCCGAGGGCGGAGTCCAGTTCCATGCCCGTTCTGCGGGCGGACGAGCGGAAGTACTCGGCATCCGACGCCACCTCCCAATACCAGCCTCTGGCCATTGACCGGACAGCCGTTGAGTCGTACTTCGGCGTGAAGGCGTCCGGCGCATCTTTCAAATCGACATAGTAGCCCACGTCGCGGCAGAGTTCCGTCAAGTTTCCCATTGTGTCATAAAGCCCCCAGTGGTTAGGATAGTAGGCGCCGACGCGGAACGTTGTCGTATAGTTGCCGGACCAGGCCGGTTTCTGCCTGTTGTCATTGCAATGGATGTAGTATATTACGTCGCCGTAACGATAGCCGTCGTACCAGAAGTACATCGTCGTCGTTCCCGCGCGGTGGGCGATCTCCCACATCACTTCTGTCGGGAGGTCGAAGCCCGTCCCGACGCCGGTCATGGCGTTCAGCCGCTCGAAGACGGAGACACTGCTCGCGCTGGAGGAAAGGGCCGTGGAGGCGGCCTCCGAATTGCGCAGCGTATTGTAGGTTGGCGCGCCGACGGGGCACCAGTCCGCGACATTGCCGTCGTAAGGAAAGAACTCCGCGCCGCCAGGGTTTGTCCCCATGACCTTTCGGTACTGCGCCACCGTCACCATGAAAACGCCTACGTAGAAGTCCCTGTCTGTCGTCCAGTCCTTGTTGCTATTGTAGTATGTCAACCCCGTCACGCCTGATCCGTACTGAGCGTCGTATCCGGTGCGGTATCCGTTCGGATAGGCGCTGTCCGCCGTGCGCGGGACACGGCGCAGGACGAGACGATCGGTTTTGTAGAGCGCCGTGTTGTAACGGGCGATGGCTGCGGCGGGGTTCACCGTGTAGGAGTCGCCAGGTTCCATGTCCTCGAGGGCCATGTTGCCGGTGTTGAGGTCGATGATCATGTAGTCGCCGGTCGTGGCGTACATCGTCGCGTCCATCGTGCATCCGGTGGCCTTGACGGCGGGGACGTTCGTCCACGTCACCGTATGGGTGCCGTTGAGCGTTGAGGCGATGACATCCTTCGAACCGTCGAGGACGTAGTCCGTGCCGTTGACCGTCGCCTTGAACTTGATTTTGTAGTATTCGTGCGCGGACATGTCCGTGCCGCCGGCCACGGTGTAGGTGATGTCCACCTTGTTGTTCCACGGCCAGCGCTGGGTGACGCTGTCGATGGTGACTGTCGGCACCGCCAATGCGGTGCCAATGCATAATGCACAATGCACGATGCACAATGTTGCGGACTTGATTTTACTCATGGTGTTGTCTCCTTGGGGTTAGTGACCAGTGGTCAGTGGTTAGTGGCAAGTGGTTCGTTGTTGGTGGTTGTCGGGGCGCGGGCGGCTCGCCCGCGACACATTGTGCATTGTGCATTGAGCATTGTGCATTAGAGTGTCTCTCCCTTGAAGAATCTGGGGCCGATGACGATGTCCGTGGGGAAGGCGCCCGTCTTGAGGTATTCGAGCACGCCTTCAGCGACGCGTGAGCCTGCGTCGACGGGATCCATCTCCAGACGGGCGAGTTCGCGGTGATAGACGGGGCCGAGGCCAGAGTTCGCCCAGGTGGCGATGCGGATGTCGCGGGGCGCCTCCAGTCCCGCCTGAGACAACGCTAGCAGCGCGCCCGAGGCGAGATAGTCGTCGGCGAAGAAGTAAAGGGGAACGGGGAATGGGGAACGGCGAATGGTTTTTTTCTGTTCCCTGTTCCCTCTTCCCTGTTCCCTGTTTACAATCCTCGCGAACGTCTCCATGCCCGCGCGTTTGAGGACTTCGAGGGGCTTCGAGGATGTGTCGGCCTCGACTTTGATCCTCTTCACGCGAATGCCGGCCCTTCGGCACGCGGCTGAGACGTAGTTCATGCAGGTGCATCTTTCCCAGTAGAACTCCACAACCTCCTCCACGCCGAGGCGGCGGCATTCGGCGGCGAACTCGTCCGACGCCGGATCGTAGTCGATTCTGGCGAGGCCGTCCGCGCCTGGGACGGCAGAGGCCTTGGAAATCGCGATGAACGGTCTTTTGCATTTCCTGAGGTGAGGCAGGGCGGCGGGAGTCGGCAAAAGGGCCACCACGGCATCGACGGACTGTGCCAGCGCGGCCTTGAGGACCGAGAAGTCCTCCACTCCGTCCGCCGTCCATGCGTGGCTCACGGGCGTGTAGAGGTAGCCGGCCTTGACAAACCTGTCACGGAGAACGCCGGCGAAGACCGACTGGAAGTAGTTGTCGTCGCCTGCGGGGCCGACGAAGACCACATGGCCGCGCCACAGCTTCTCCCCTCTGTCGCAGACGACGCTTCCCTGCGCGGGTCGCGGACTGATGAGGCCCTCTTCGCGAATCTTTGAGACCGCCTGGACGGCTATGCCCATGCTGACGCCAAGGATTTCGCCGAGGTCGCGGACGGGCGGGATGATGTCGCCGGGCCTGTAGAACCCTGTTGCGATGGCCGTGCGGAGGCCGTCCGCGATTTGCCGCGCCAAGTCGCCGCGTCGTTTGCGGTCGATGGAGAAAGGAGGTTTCTTGTACGGGTTCTTCTTCATGGCGGCTGCATCCATGGCGGGCGTTGCGCCCCCGTTTGCGGCATCTATAATATAACAAGTGTAACAAGTGCGTCAAGCGAAATTCGGAGCGCTTTAACCTTTTTCATGATATCGGGCTTTCGCGGGAAGACGATGGTCTTCTGACGGGGGGTCTCAGAAGCGGAGACGCCGCTGGTAGTTGAGCGGAAGTCCGTCGCGGTAGAGGTGCGCGTCGTTCGAGAGCTGGAGAACGCGGGGTGTGCAGACACCGCCTCGGTCGCGGAATTCGACGACGGTCATCCCGGTATGCTGCATGGTGAAGCACGGTGCAAAGAGCGGATAGGGGATGTCGAGGATCGTGCTGAGGAGAAGCCCCCCCGCCCCTTCGTGCGCGAAGAGCGCGACCCGCTCGTCGGTTGGTTTCTCCACGAGATACTGGAACTTTTCGGAATCATGGCGGTAGCCGAGGGAGGCGAGCCAGTCGTCGGCCGCCGCGCGCATCCGGCGCATCGCGTTGCCAAACGACGGGAAGGCGGCGAAGGCGGGATGCTCGTGCCAGCGGGGGCCAAGGGCGCGCACGGCGGGGTCGGCGAAGTGGGCGAGCATGGCGTTGTCGTCATAGCACCAGTGGCGGCGCCCCGGTTCAAACTCCACGCTCAGCTCGCCCCAGGCGTGGCTCTCGTTGATCCAGTCGAGGACGGTCGGTTCAAGCCGGAGAATGTCGCAGGTCGGCCGCGCCGTTTCGATTGCGCGGTTGGAGCTGGATACGAAGATGCGGTCAAGGCCGAACTGGCTGAGCCGGTGCGCGACCGATTCGGCCTGGCGGTGGCCCAGCGGAGTGAGGGAGTCGGGGTCGTAGATGGGTTCCCCGTGTCTGACGTAGAAGAGAAGCATGGCTTAGGGTTGTGTAGTGGTTTTTCGGGTAAGGTCAAGAGAAGCGGAAAGGTCTTCCAGCACGAGTTCGTAGAGTTTCGTGTCAGGCGAGGCAAAGGTGTCGGAGAACTCCAGGCAGTCTGCGGCCACCTCGCGGCCGTCCAGCAGGTCAATCACTTTCGCGCAGCGGCGGCGCAGCCGGATGGCCTTCTCGCCGCCCTCGCCGCAGTGGACTGCCAGCAACCGCCCGTTGGAGCAGACAGGCAGTAGCTTGTCCGTGTGGAAGAAGCAGCCGGCGGCGGCGGCGACGCCACGCATCGCCTCGGGCGTGAGGAGACGCCAGTCGTAGGCGTAGACCGACGTCCAGCCGTCGCGCGCGGTCGTCGCGACGCCAACCGTCTTGAACGGAACGCCCGCCCAGGTTTCCACGCGGGCCGCGTCAAGGGAAACCCCGTCCGACACGCCCGGCGCATATGTCCAGAGGACGGTGCGTCCGTCGCGGCAGACGCAGTCGCGCAGTATCCGCGCCTTTTCGGGGGTGATGGCCCAGACGCCCGGCAGGCAGACAAGCCGGACACGGGAGAGGTCGATGTGCGGCAGGTCATCGAACGAGCACGTGTCGTAAACGGCGCCGATGCGGTTCACGACGTTGCGCAGCTGTTCTCCGCATCCCAAGGACGGCGAAAAGCCGTCCGGGCACTGGCCGTAGCCTTCGCCGAAGAACGGGTCAACCATGCCATACGCGCTGTCGGGGTCGAAGACGACGAGGATGTCCGCCTCCGGCGGCGGCAATTCGCCGGCGAAGCGCGCGTGGAGTTCGGCGAACTTCGCGATTCGGCGGCGGACGTCGGGATTTGAATACATCCCGCCCCACATGTCGAACCACCACCATGACGCGCCGTTCACAAGCGCGAATGCAGCCTCGCGCACGTTTCCCGCAAGCGTCTCCTCGGGTTTGGACCAGTAAACCCGGTGCCTCCACGGCGGCGTACGCGTTTCGGGCCAGAAGTCGATTTCATGCAAAACGCGCTTGCCATGGCGGCGGAGCGTTCCGGCGACGGCCATCGAGCCCGTTCCGAAACCGCAGGCCCGGTCGGTGTAGGTCGCCGGAGAGGAGAACCAGTCGATGTCGGGCGACGCGGCCACGCGCCCGTAGTCGAGGTGCCCGATTGACCCCAGGCCCTTGTTGCAGATGAACCCGTAGCCGAAGAAGGCACCGATTTCCTTTTCGCGTCCCGCAAGGCCGCGCAACACATGGGCGAACTCCAGCAGCGTGTCAGCAACCAGAGCGTTGTGGAAGCGCCAGTATTCAATCTTGTCCCGCTCCGTCGCCGGATCGTAGATTGCGCCCTCGAACGCGGCCGTCCGGAGCGCGGTAATGGACGGCACGGTGTCGCCGTGCGGCACGCCGCGCCGTTCGCACCACGCGTACCACGCCGCGTCCTTCGCCTCGCTCGAATGCGGACCCGCTCCGAGCTCGAACCATTCCGTCGTCTGTCCGGCCATGAGCGAATAGGCGTCGATGCGGTCGCCCCAGCGTCTTTCAAGATAGGGGACAAGGGCCGCAAGGTAGTCCTTCACCTCGGTGTGCCACCTTTCGATGGCCGCCGCGTGGGTGAGGGCGGTGAAGCTGTCAATGTGCAGGTTCCGCGCCAGCCAACGCGGCGTGTTCAGGTCCAGAAGGCACAGGAACCGGGCGTCCGGACTGGCAGCAAGAAGGTCGCCGACCATTTGCTCAAGCGGTGCGAAGTCGTATTTTCCCGGGCCGAGCCAAATCGGCGGATAGTCTGAATACGGGGTGCCGAACGCATTGTCCGTGTTGCAGACGCCGAACGCGCGGAGCGTCACGCCCATTTCGGCGAAGGCCCGCGTTTCGTCCAGTTCCTTTTGAAACGAGCGATAGGCCATGTGCTGGGGTCTTTTCATGGATGCGCAAATCCTTCCAATAGCGCCCGCTTGCGCGGATTGTCGGACGACGGAGTCATGTGCTTATCGTCCGACCCCTCATGCTCCACGCTCCACCCCTTCCATTCGCGGAAAGCGTGGTAGGTCCAGTCCCAGCCGTATTCCTCGAAGACGGAGATGCAGTCCTCAAGGTACTTCTCCGCGCCATCGGCCCAGGCGGCGGCGCTGAATTCGCCGACGTAGATCCTCGCGTGGTGTCGCTTCTCAAACTCGCGTACGGGCCGGAGCACCTCGCGAATGAAGTCGATGTCCCACTTCTTCTCCGGGTCGGGCCACTTGGGGCCGACGGGCGCCCCGTGAACCCCCTGGTGCGTGAACTGCATCGGCGCATAGCAGTGGACCTGGTAGATCACGTTGTCCATGCGGAGCGGGGAGAGGTACTCGTAGGGGCCTGCGGCGTCGGAGCCATTGGATTCCATGATGATTGGCGTTTCCAGGTCGATGGCCCGGACGACCTCCGCGGCGCGGCGCTGAAGCGTCCAGTAGTCGTTTTTCGCGCGGCTGTGCTGGTTCGGCTCGTTGATGAGGTCGTAGCCGTAGATGACGTCATGGTTTCCGCGGAGTCTCGTGGCGATCCGCCGCCAAGTGTCGATCCAGGCATCCGCGAAGACGTCGTTGTGGAGCATGTTCATTTCGCGGTCGCTGGCGCGCTTCCCCCCAGGCGGGACGTGGACGTCGACCACGATTTTCATGCCGCGGGCGCGCGCCCAGCGGATGACATCCTCGATGTTGTCAAGCCGCGAATCGATCCAGGCGGCGTATTCGGCGAGGTCCTGGTTGTCGTCGTTTCCGTTCCAGTTGCGGACAATCTGGTAGCGCGCCATCGTCGCCCCCCATTGGTGGAGGGTCTCGATGTCGTCCTCGGTCGTCGCCCGAGCCGGAAGCATGCATCCGCGAAGCGGCTTCCGCCGCTTCACGGCATCAACCGGGACTTCGTCGTCCGGATAGCGGACGACGAAGTCCCGGTTGATGCGCCGGAAGAGTCCCGGCGAGCGGGCGCCGCAGAGCGTGGAGAGGTCGAACTCGACGCGGCCGCTGGTGCCTTGGAGCCCGAGCATGAGCGTGATGGTGTCGGGGCGGACGCCGAAGAAGGAGGCGTCGTTGCGCAGCTCCGGATCGGTGAAGTCGCCGATTCGGTTGGCGCAGTTGGGCCAAATGTCGCGGCCGCTCTTCTCTTCCCGTCCATGCATCTGGAACTTGAGTCCCAGATAGGACTTCGTTGGTCTGGCGAGAGCTTTGCCCTTGGCCGAAATCGACATCGAGAAACCCTCCGCACCTGCGAAAAGGTCGACGGGAAGGTCCGCCTCCGCCACGGCGTCGGCGGGATAGGCGTCGGCGGGGATGTCGATGACGAGCCTGTCGCCGTCAAGCGTCGCGTACTTGCCCGGCAGCCGCCATTCGAGCGGGGCAAGCGGCGGCAGGGCAACGGGGGAAACCTGGACCTCCTGCGATTCCGCGCCCTGGGGCGTCGCGGGAGAGTCCGCCACCGCACTGGCACTTGCAATCGCGACCGCGACAGTCGCGACTGCTGCCTGCGGCCAGAAAGGCCGATGAGGGAAGAACTTGTCAACCTTACCGTTTTCCATAAGCATCTGTCTTCACGTATGCGGTTGCCGGCCCTGCACGTTTCTGAATCGACATCATTCAACACGATTCTGCCTAATTTGTCAAGAAAAGTAGGCAGATTTTTGAAGGAGTAGGCAGATTTTCCGTGCCCATTACCTCACAATCAGCACAAAGGCGCCGGTGCGCGACACCTCGTTGAACGCCGCGAGCACTTCCGCGTCGGAGAGCTTGCGCGACCAGAGGGCGACGCTCTCGACCGAACCCTTGAAGGCCTTGAGCGCGTCGTCAAACATCGTCCACTTGCCGTCGACGATGCGGCCGACCTCCGCGTTGGTCACGGCGGTCTCGCCGCCGACCTTTACGCTCCAGGTCGCGCGTGCCGCAAGGTTGACGAGGGATTCGCTCGTGGCGGATGCGGCAAAGGTCTTGTCCGCCCAGATCACCGACTGCCCTTCGCGGCAGTAGTAGACGCGCACCGCGCCCGTCGCGGCGTCGACCGAAACCGCGATGTCGAGCCAGTCCCCGGCGGGGGCCAGAAAGCCCGAAAGCCCCGGCCAGACTTCGCCGCCCACGCGCACGTCGAGACGGCGGTTGGCTTCGCTGCCGCAGAATCCGATCTCCAGCCCGTCCTTCGCGCAGTCGGAGCCGAGCGAGAGGACGGTGTCCGCGACATCCACGCCCTTCGCCTCGCGCCGGACGCGCAAAACGACCGTCCAACTCGTGCCCGCTGCGGAGGCGAACGGCTTGCCGAGCAAGGCGAAACCCGTTGTGGCCGTCACGACATTGGTGCCCTCTCCGGTCGCCGCGACCGTGAAGCTCTGGGGAAAGGAGGCGCAAGTGACGGTCGCCGTCCTGCCGGCGAACGGACACGCAACGTTTTCTTCGGCCCTCTGCGCGAAACCGCCGGGGACGGCGATCTTCGAGCCGGCCTTGGCAAACGTCGCGGATGCGCGAACGTCGCCCGCCGCCTCGATCTGCGCGGCCGTCGGCGCGTTGGTCGTTCCCGCAATCGCCGAAACGTCCCTGCCGGTTGACACATAGTCGTTTCCGCTCTTGTAGAACTTGTCGCCAGCTTCGTCGTAAAGGCCGACAAAGCCAGAGGCGGTTCGCGCCGGTACGAAGTCGCGGATGAGCGTGCCGCCGTCGTGGTCCCAAATCTTGACGCCGTAGATGTCCAGTGCCGTGAAGTTGTAAAGGTTGGCGGAATAATCAGCACCGTTCGCGCAGAGGTAGAGGCGCGACCCCGCGCTGCCCATCGCCGCCGCTTTGGACGACTTGTCCGCGATTGGCGACGACGCTCCATCGACGTAGATCTTCCCGCCATCGTAAAGCATGGTATGGCGGGCAGGGGACAGCTTGGTGCTGGATTGCTCGTTTTGATTGTTGACGTCCAGCCTTAGGCCGCTGTTGCCGATATTGAGCAGGCGCAGCTGGTTGAGGTTGCTGTGCTGGGAGGAGAACAGCATATAGGTGCCGCTCGCGGCCGGCGTCTTCGCATCCATTTCAATCTTCTCAAGCCCTGTCGGGATGTAGCCCGTGTCATACCATTGCTTCCCTCCCGTAACATTGCCCTGGGTCTTCATGTAGTCCATTTCGGGACCGACGGGGAAGTTCTCGTCCACGCCGCCCACGGCGGCGAGCGCGGTATTCGAACGATACTGGCAATAGTGGAACTTCCTGTTGACGACGTCGTAGAGCGCGACGTTTCCGGCCGCATCCTTAGCCGGGCGCATGTCCCGCCGGAGAACACCCGAACCATCCCAAATACGGAAGCGGTAGATGCGCAGCGAGCTGAAGTTGAAGATGTTCGAATTGGGTCTGGCCGGATCATTGCCGCCGCCGTAGGAGGCGCCTACAATGATTGGCATGTCGGGGGGAGACGAAAGGCCTGCGACTCTTTCCGAGTCGTCAATCAGCGTTTCGCCGTCCACGGAGACAACCCCATAGTCATACGCATACGTTCTGCGGACGTTCCTCTTGGCGGCTTCTGTCGCGAGCTTGTTGCTGTCGCCGGTGTCGAGACGCAGCGCCGCCGAAGGCGAAGCGTTGTAAATGTGGAAAAGCCCGAGTCGGTTGAGGGGCGAGGCGTTTCTGCAGGAATAAAAGAAGGCGATGTTCTTTGCCGTCGGGTCGGAAAGCGGCGTGACATCGAACTCAATTCTGCAGTTGTAATCCGGGAGATACTCCGTGTTGAAGAACTGTCCGTAGCCAGATGGGTTGGAATACTCGCTTGTCGTGACGTATTCAAGGTACTCCACGCCATCGGGCGAGGCTTCGGGACCGGCCGCGAAGGCCGTGCCGCTTGCGCTGGGATAGACGACGCCGGCGACGGCATCGTAAAGGGCGGCGACGCCCGCCGCCGTCTTGCAGGGCCGAAGGTCGCGGACAAGCGTCCCTTCGCCGTTCCAGATTTGCGCGCCGTAGATGCGCCCCTGTCCATAGTTCACCCATTTGCCTGCGCTGGAATTGTTCGCAAACAGGGCTATTGGGGCGGCGTTGGCCGATGTCACGCCCGTGACGTCGGATGACCTGTCGATGATCTGCGTTCCGTCGAGAAACACCTTCCCCGCATCGTAGACCATCGTCTGCCGGACATTCAATTTGACATTGACGCCGGAGAGCCCGCCGTTACCGCCAGTGCCGCTGTCGTGGTTGACATCCAGCCGCCATCCGTTGCCGTTGCCGGAAATGTGGTAGAGACTGAGGCGCTTTTTGTAGCTGTCGTTGGAGTCGTTGCAACAGAAGAGCCCGAACGTCCCCGTCATTGTGGAGGCGAAGTCGACCTTGATCTTCCAGTCGCCCTCTGGCTTCACGTCCGTGAGGAAGGCATACGCCCCGCTCGGCACTGTCACGTAGTCCAGATATGTCACCGCCTCGCGCGCGGATGCGACCGATGGCGTGGCCACCGCTGCGGCGGCTAGAACTGCGGTCAGCGTGGCCGAAATGGCAAGTGAGAAATGGTTGATTGCATTTTTCATTGTTGACCCCCTTGAGTGTTCAACAACCATTCTACCACTTGCGGCATCACTGGATAAAGTGAAAAATCGGACAATGACTCCGTGTTTTTGCGAACTGTTTTGCAATATGGTAGAATGGTCGTTGGTGAAAGGGAAGGCTGGAGCTTGCCATGGCAAGAAAGCAAAGGCAGAAAAGATGGCGGGTGCTGGTGCGCCTCCACATGAGATACAAGGCCGGGCGCATGATCTCGGTGGGCGTCCTGCGCTATGCCGCAACGCATCCGCACATCGAGGTGCATGTCGTCGGCGGCGGCCGGAGGGACGAAATCGGCGAACTTGGGGCCTGGGTGCCAGACGGCCTCATCAGCGACACCTACACCGCGCTCTCAAAGCGGACGGCTTCCGTTCGGGCGGCGGTCCTGTTCCATTCGTCCGGCCCCATTGCCGGCCAGACCGGACGCCAATGCGTCCGAATGCGGAGCGACAACGCCGCGGCCGGGCGGATGGCCGCCGCCCACTTCCTGCGCCACAACCTCCGCCACTTCGGCTACGTCGGGGCGCTGTTCGACTTCGACTGGTCGCTGGCCCGCGGCGCGGCCTTCGGCGAGGAGATCGTCAAGGCCGGCTTCGCCGCGCCCTCGGTCTTCCGCACCGACAAGTCCTTCGACCTGGCCCAGGAGAAGGAGGCGCTTCTGCGCTGGCTGCGGGCGCTGCCCAAGCCCTGCGGCATCTTCGCCGCAAACGACTGGCGCGCGATGGCGGTGCTGAACGCCTGCCGCGAGGCGGGGATCGCCGTCCCTGAGGTGGCGCAGGTCATCGGCGTCGACAACGAGGAATACATCTGCGAGCAGACCGTTCCGACCCTCACCAGCATCGAGCCTGACTTCGAGGGCGGCGGCTACGAGGCCATGCGGATACTGGACGCCATGCTTTCGGGGCGCCGCGTCGCGGACAAAGCGCTGACCTACGGGATGCGCGGAATCGTCGAGCGGCTCTCGGCCCTTGACTTCAAGGGGACGGCGCGAATCGTGAACCTGGCGCTTGACTTCATCCGGCTGCATGGCGCATCAGGCGCGACGGCGGCGGACGTGGCGAAGGCCGCCGGCTGCTCGTCCAGTCTCCTGGAGCGCTATTTTCGGAAGACGGTCGGCAGAACGGTCGTGCAGGAGCTGCAGCGCGTCCGGCTGGAGAAGGCGTGCGACCTTCTGCGCCACTCCGAGACGCCGATTGGCGAAATCGGCCCTCTTTGCGGCTACGGGGACGAGACCTACTTCAAGATCATCTTCCGCCGCGCCTACGGCAAGTCGATGCGGGACTACCGCCGCGACGCGCGCAAAGGCAATGGATGAGCTTTCGGGGGACGTGGGATAAGGTCTGCCAACGTCAGGCTGCCATTGCGCCGCGAAAACCGCTAGATGGTGAGGAGATCGGGGACGTAGCGCGCGAGGAAACCGCGCGAGAGTTCCAGCACGGTGCTGGCGCTGCCGGCCGCAAGGGCGGCCTGGGCGAGTTTCTCGGCGTCCGCGAGGGGGACGCCGCGCACAAGCGCCTTGACGACGGGGATGGCGGAGGCCGCCATGCTGAGGGAGTCGAAGCGCATTCCGAGGAGAAGCACGGCGAGGACTGGGTTCGCGGCCATTTCGCCGCAGAGGCAGAGGGGAACGGAGGCCGCGTGGGCGGCGTCGGCGCTCATCTTGATGAGTTGCAGGACGGACGGATGCGCGGGCTGGTAAAGGTGGCTCACGAGCGGGTTCGTCCGGTCGGCGGCCATCGTGTACTGCGTGAGGTCGTTGGAGCCGATGGAAACGAAGTCGGCGTGCTTCATCATGAAGGGG
>JAEEGL011807055.1_pt1 | contig 17813 bp, 13 predicted proteins | sample 9134231 | NCBI WGS metagenome assembly JAEEGL01 (sample SAMN16246548, study PRJNA631951) | gut metagenome | biome: gut microbiome; feature: rumen; material: fiber-attached | host: Bos | place: Iran: Karaj | collected 2018-10 | reverse complement strand
ATCATTCGCTTCCATGGTCCTGTATGAGATCTACTGGACCAGGTATTTCATGAGCCAGAGGACGATGAAGGACCAGTACAGCAGCATCCTCGGCATCCCCGTGGCCGGAGCGACACTGCCCATAATCGCTTTCCTCCTGCTGTCGATCTACGGAAAGAATCCCTTACTGGCTGTTGCCGTAGTGATCCTGGGGATAGGCCACATAGGGATCCATCTCAATCATGCGAAGGAATGCAGAAAAGATTATACGGTGCATAATAGACGTTGACCCCGAGGATGTTCTGCAGTAGGAATATTCGTGATATATTTTCATCTATCAGTATTTTATGAAATTTTGATATATTTGATACAATCCGAATGTAAAAAATCACATTGATAGAATTGATACTTACCATCTTGCGTGGACGTAGATTTGATCTGTGTATCTACATCTTTCAAGATTGTCGATTGATTTTTCTAAATAGAGAGCGTAGGCTTAATGGATATTCATGGGGCTGCTAGGATTCTTGAGCAAAAGAGAAGACAGGACAAAAGGCCATCGGACCGGTGAAAAGTGTCAGCAAAGTGTAAATTCTAAAAAAGAAGGCAGTTCCGGATACAATCAGCAGGTAAATCTTCAATCCGAAAGAAGTCTGAACGGTTATCATAAGGTCAGCTACAAGAACGGTGATGTATACGAAGGCGAATTCCGTGATAATAAGAGGAATGGCCACGGCGTCTATTATAGTGCTGACGGGGGTCGTTTCGAGGGCGAATATCATGATGATTTGGCTAATGGCCGCGGCATCCTGTATTTAGCCAACGGTGACCGTTACGAAGGGGAATTCCGCGATAATCTGATGAATGGCCACGTTGTATATTACTCTGTTAAAGGTGAACGTTTCGAGGGCGAATACCGCGATAATAAGAGGAATGGCCCTGGTGTCTATATCTTTCCAAACGGTGAACGTTTCGAAGGAGAATACCGCGATAATAAGAGGAATGGCCATGGTGTCCACCACTTTGCAAACGGTGACCGTTTCGAGGGGGAATACCGTGATCATAAGAGGAATGGCCATGGTGTCTACCACTTTGCAAACGGTGACCGTTTCGAAGGGGAATACCGTGATAATAAGAGGAATGGCCATGGTGTCCACCACTTTGCAAACGGTGACCGCTTCGAAGGAGAATACCGTGACGGCGAGAATGATGTTCACGGAGGGATGTATTATGCTGATGGCAGATATGTTACTGGGTTTTTAAAGGATGAAGAATTCTTCGCTGACCAATCAGGATCGAACCGTGCCGAAGAAAAATCTGAAGAGAGTATCTGCCCTGATAGAGAGGCCGCAGGAGCGATAAGACAAGAAGATATGAGCATTGAAAGCGATATTCCCGAAGTGAAACTCGATGGTCCGGGTGTCGAATATTTTGGAGATGGTTGCCGTTACGAAGGAGAATTCCGCAACGGCAAGAGGAACGGCCACGGGATCGCCTATTTTGCCAACGGAAGCCGTTTAAAAGGCGAATTCCGCGATGATCTGCCGAACGGCCGTGGTGTAATGTATTTTGCCGACGGTGACCGTTACGAAGGCGAATTCCGCGATGGTCTTCCGAACGGACACGGGTCGTACTATTATGCCAACGGTGACCGTTACGAAGGGGAATTCCGCGATGGTAAACGGAACGGTCACGGGTTGTACTATTATGCCAACGGTGACCGTTACGAAGGCGAATACCGTGACGGACAGATGAACGGACGCGGGACCCACTATTTTGCCAACGGTGACCGTTACGAAGGCGAATTCCGCGACGACGAGATGAACGGTCTCGGGATCGTCTATAAACCCGATGGAGTCAGATTTGTGGGCGAATTCCGCGATGGTCTGCCGAACGGACACGGAATCCTCTATTATGCCGACGGTGACCGTTTCGAAGGCGAATTCTGTAACGGTGAGATGAACGGACACGGAATCCTCTATTATGTCGACGGTAACCGTTACGAAGGCGAATTCTGTAACGGTGAGAGGGACGGAGAAGGCGTATTATATTTCACCAGTGGAGACAGGCTAGAGGGGGACTTCTCCGGAAATTCAGTGCGCGGATATGGCTGGTACATCTACAAGAATAACGAAAGGGAACGTGTGCGTTACATCGATGGCAAATATATTGAGTGAAATTAATCCACATCCGTAATCTTCATCAAACCAACAATATTGCTGATGCGTTTGCAAGTCAATCAGAATGACCGAGATACCTTATTGTTTTTCGAAGTATTCCCCTTCGGTTAAGCCAATTTTTCCGAACCGAAGTTGGACACGAAATATCAATGATTTACACCGACATTTAGACCGACATTATAAGTGATCAAGCCTTGTGACGGATCATGAACTTCTCGAGCTTATCGTATGCTTCGGCGAGGATCTCGACTCTCGGGAGCGTAATCGTCCTGAAGTGTCCCTGTCCGAATTCTGAGCAGAATCCTGAGCCGTGGACGAACACCACGCCCTCCTCCTCCATGAGGTTGAGGACGAACTCCTTATCGGAATCCCAGTCGGTGAGTTCCACCTTGGGGAACATGTAGAATGCGCCCTGGGGCCTGTTGACGCTGATACCGGGTATCTCGTTCAGTCTCTCATATGTGAATTCTGCCCTGTCCCTGAGCCTGCGGTTCATGTCCTCGATGTAATCCTGAGGTCCCTGCAGGGATGCCTGTGCCGCCCACTGGCAGGGGACGTTGGGGCATATCCTCGCACGGCACTGCTTCATGATGCCTTCGAAGACCTGGTCCAGCATGTGGTTCTCGTCCATGACGTAACCGTAGCCGACCCTCCATCCGGGCATAAGGTTTACCTTGGAGAATCCGTTGAATATTATCCTGGATACATCCGAGGGAAGTCTTGACATGGAATAGAACGGAACCTCGGTGATCTTGTCGTAGATCTCATCAGAAATCACAGGGAGTTCGAATTCGGCTGCGATGTTTCCGATCTCTCTGAGATCCTTCTCTGAGAACACTGCACCGGTGGGGTTGTTGGGGTTGATGACCACGATAGCTTTCGTCTTATCGGTGATGCGCTTGCGGAGCATATCCACATCGGGCCTCCAGTCCTCTTCCTCGATCATCCTGTACGGGATCGTCTTCCCGCCGTAGAAGTTGATGTACTGCATGTACGAAGGATATCCAGGACCTGGGACGAGTACCTCATCGCCCTGTTCCACCAGTGCACCCATCAGAAGGTTTATTGCTTCTCCGACACCGCTGGTGACGAAGACCTTGTTCACATCCACCTTGGCGCCGTGCTTCTCATATTCACGGTCCACGATGGCCTGCCTGAATTCGGGATTCCCCTGGGAGTCGCCGTATCCGTTGTCTGTGTGATCCACAGCTTTCCTCAAAGCCGATTTGAAGTAACTGGGGGTCTCGAAGTCCCATTTGTTGGGGTCTCCGATGTTCAGCATACAGAGTTTCCTGCCCTTCTTGGCGAGCTCTGCGGCGGGAACGGCGACCTCTCTGATCGCGTAATTCATCTCTGCCGCACGTCTCGAAACCTGTATCTGTCTGACCATATGATCACTTAACCCTGTTATTTACCGTGTTATATATAAGCGGTGTTGCCGAAAAAGGGTTCTTGGGACAGGAAAACGGTTATCAACATTGCATATGATGCAGTTCCATGGATGAGAATCAACGCCCCAGCAAGCACATATGTCTGACACACAGGGGACCTATGGGCATCTCTGATGATCCCGAGTTCGACATCATCACGGCTCTTGCGGACAAGGATGTACTGACTATGGTCAGAGGGCTTGCGAAGGAGGAGGCCAGATCGCCCTTCCCTGACGGTCTCTACGGTATGGATTCATCCCGGACCAACGCTGCGATCAGGAAGATGAAGAACGCCGGACTGATATCTTCCAGAAGGGACGGCCCCGACCATGTGTACTTCCTGAACAAGGTCAGATTCAAGGAACTGGCCGCATTCATCGACGGATTGATCGAGTAAAATGGATGGGTAAGCCAATCTTTTTTTAGACTCCTGTCGATTATGTTACCGTGGTGCCATGGTAAGGATCGCGATGTACGGTAAGGGAGGCATAGGCAAGTCCACCATGTCTTCGAATCTTACAGCGGCACTTACCGATCAGGGCCTAAAGGTTCTGCAGATCGGATGCGATCCGAAGCACGATTCCACCAGACTGCTCCTCAACGGCGAGGTTAAGAGCACGATTCTCGATTATCTCAGGGATACACCGTTCAGCGAGAGGAAGCTTGAGGATATCGTCTCTCCCGGATACGGCGGATGTCTGTGCGCCGAGGCCGGAGGTCCTGAACCCGGTGTTGGGTGTGCAGGAAGGGGGATAATATCATCATTCGATCTCCTGAACGATCTGGGTCTTGACAGGGTCGAGAGGGATGTCACACTCTACGATGTCCTCGGAGATGTCGTCTGCGGAGGTTTCGCAGTCCCTCTGAGGAATGAATATGCCGAGATGATCCTCATTGTATCATCAGGGGAGTTCATGTCCATATATGCAGCCAACAATATACTGAAGGGCATCTGCAACTACGATCCCGACAGGGTCGGCGGCATAATCTTCAACAGCAGAGGGGACCCGGAGGAAAAGGCGAGGATAGATAGGTTCTCCGAAGCCGTAGGTATACCGATAATAGCATCATTCGACAGGTCCGATCTGTTCATGACTGCCGAGGAGAACGGCAAGACCGTGGTGGAGATGTATCCCGACAGCACCATCGCGAAGTCCTTCAGAGAGCTTGCTGCGAAGGTCATGAGACAGGAGAAGCACAGATCCAGATATCTCGGTGAGAGGGAACTGGAGGAGACTATATTGGGTCGCACCATAGGCAGCGCGAAGCACAGCAAAAGACTGGAGATTGCCAAAGACGGCGAATCCCCCAGACGCAGATATGTATCCCGCAATGTCTCTAACGACGAACCATACGGCGGATGTGCATTCTCAGGAGCAAACGGCACCTGTTCATCGATAAAGGGTCTTGCGGTCATACTCCACGCTCCGCTCAGCTGTACCCAGTTCACATTCCAGACCATCTCGTGCACTTACGGCAGATACGGATGCCATCACAGACCGATAGAGAGCTACAGCGACCCCAGTGTGTTCACCACCAGGATGACTGACAGCGACATGATATTCGGAGGGACACCGAAACTCCGGGAACAGCTCGTAAGATGTGTTTCCTCAGGATACAGCAGGATTTGCGTGGTGACGTCCTGTCCTTCGGGTATCATCGGCGATGATGTGAAGGGGACGGTCTCTGCGTTCCTCGGTGAGAATCCAGGTGTGAAGATAGCCCTGATAGAATCCGACGGCAATATGAACGGTGATTTCATGCAGGGTGTGATCGATGCGGCCATGAAGATCAGCGATACATTCGCAATCGACTGCGGGAAGACGGACACGGTGAATCTGATAGGTTCCAAATCACTGGCGCTCAACTGCATGTCGGCCATGGACGTGCTGAAGGACCTTCTTGGACAGATCGGTGTAAGGGTCAACTGCATCTTCCCGGCGGGAGATTCCATCGAATCAGTGGAGAGTATAGGTTCAGCCAGACTCGATATCATGTCCAACCCCGACGTGTTCACCGTCCAGCTGTGCAGATATCTTCAGGACAGGTTCTCCGTACCGTACAGCCCCGTACCTGTCAGACCTGGTATAAAGGGAACATTGGCATGGATGGCCCCCGTAGCGGAGATGTTCGGCAAAGGGGCGGAATTGGATCGCCTGCGCACTGAGATCGCATCGGAGTTCGACGAGTACTTAATTCCATACAGGAAGGTGCTTGAAGGTAAGAGATTCTGCATTATCTCGGCCTCAAGGGATATAGACTGGATCCTGGAGGCCACAGAGGCCGTAGGCATGGTAAGACTGAGAACAGCCGTGGTGGACAGGCCTGATTACTACAACGATATGAGCATCACGAACGATTATCCAGATATCAGCCAGATCACTATTAATGACATGGATTCCGAGAGGTCCAGGGTGAAAGAGTTACAACCAGACATGGTCATCTCGACGCTGCCGACCGGACTGGACGTCCCCCATGTGACCATACCGTTGGTACAGGAACCCGGTCCGTTCACCGGTGTCGAATTCATCAGGAGGGTCGCAGCAATAATGCTGTCGTCGAAGAAGGAGGGGTGGAGAAAGGATGTCCTTTGATCTGGAGAGACCGGATTCCCTGCTGGGTATGATGATGGCGCTGGAAGGCATCAGGGATGCCATGACCATCATCCACGGACCTACCGGATGCAAGATGTATCCTGCTGATCTTGCGGAAAGGCTGTTCATCGACAGGAAGGACGAGATAGAGACACGCAATCCGTTCCTGAGGATGGAGAAATACTTCTTCTACCAGCCCAGACTCCCTTGCACACTGCTTGACGGCAACAGGCTGATACTGGGGTCCACAGAAAGGCTCAACGATCTGTATTCAATCGTTGTCGGTCAGGCACCGAAGATGATCGGCATAGTCAATTCCCCTGGGGCAACGCTGACTGGTGAGAATCTATCTTCCTGCACATCGGACATACCGACCGTGACTGTGGAATCCAATGACTTCTCGGCCCCGATGCAGAAAGGGTTCAGCGATATCACCGTCAAGGTGATCGATGCACTGTCGGAGCCGAAGAAGGTCATCAAAGGGTCTGTCAACATACTCGGCCTTTCGATCTGGCACCTGAACTTCGAAGATGACGTCAGGGAATTGGAACGCATATTGTCCCTCTGCGGTATCAAGGTCAACTGTGTCCTCTGTGCGGGATCCTCCGTCGAGGAGATCAGGAACATCGCATCCGCAGAACTGAACATAGTCGTGGACAGGGATTTCGGTCTCAGGGCCGCTGAACACTGCAGGGACAGGTTCGGTACGCCATTCATCGATGTGATGCCCATAGGCTTCGAAGAATCGGAGATATTGGTCAAAGAGACATGCAAGATACTGGGTAAGGATCCGTCCGATGCTCTTGATGATTCTCTGGAATGGAGAAGGAGGACTGCTGGAAGGATATCAGCACTGGAGAAGCGTTACTTCAGGATCAGAGGAAGGACTTTCTCCGTACATGCCACACCCTCATTGGCCGATTCAATCGCAGAATTCATGTACGAATACCTCGGGATAGTGCCCTCAGCGATACAGCATGATGGCGAAGGGGGAATTGGAATCGATACGGGGATACCTGTATCGGATAGGATATGGGACGTCTATTCTGACGTGCTCTTCTCCTCAGGCAGCGAGATTGCAGCCATGATTTCCAGAAGGATGACGTCCGGCGGTGTCTGTATATGCGACCCCGATGTACATCCGGCCAACATATTCCCCAGACCGATGATGGGACCTATGGGTGCAGCGAGACTCATAGAGGACACTCTCAACGTTTTGACGCGCATCACCGACAGGATGTAACTGATGTAATGACTGGTATATCAGCATTCATCGGTTTAGAAAACAATAATGTCAGCTCTCACAACTAATTGTCTTTTATAACAGACACTATACTGTGGAAATATGAAGCTGGGCATCATCGCATGCGACATTCTCAAACCCGAGATCGAGTTCCTCACCAAGGGTGATGACGATTTCGTGGTCAGGGAATACCTGGAATTCGCACTGCATGAATACCCGCAGGATATGAAAAGGAAGATAATCGAGACCGTGAACGGTTACGAAGGTCAATTGGATGCAGTTTTCCTCGGTTATGCAATATGCAATTCACTGGAAGGGGTCACAGGCTTCCTGAAGGTACCGACAGTGATGCTGAAAGGTGTGGACTGCATAGATGTCCTTTTGACACCTGACGAATACGCCAAGGAGAAGAAGATCTGCACCGGGACATGGTTCATATCACCCGGATGGGCGGAACAGGGCGTCAACGGATTGGTTAAGGAACTGCATCTCGACAGCGTAGAAGGTTATGAGCCCGAATTCTTCCTCGACATACTGTTCGATTCCTACAAGAGATGCCTCTTCATCGATGACGGCATCGGCAATTCAGATTATTACAGACAGAAGTCCGAAGAGGTCGCAGAAGGGCTGAAACTCAGACTGGACTGCAGGAAATGCAGCCTCGATGCTATAAGATCCGCAATCGAGGAGACGAAGCGTCTGGCAGAAAAGAAATGAAGATGGGGTCACCCCCATCTTTTCAGAGCTGGTACTGTACCTGCAGGTCGGTGAACCTGTAGACCTTCTCGGGACAGTTGAACTCGCACGCCTGGCAAGCCGTTCCCAGACAGAGGTCGGAACGGACGTTTATCTCGTGGGAACCGTCATTCTGGTCGTAGACGGTAAGGGCCTTCTCGGGACATCCGCGCTGGCACTTCTTGCATCCTGTGCATCCGTCGAACTTGCCCTTCATGATCATTCCCACCTGCTCGAGGGTGTGCAGACCGGCTCCGACATCGGGGATATCCGATTTGACGATCCTGGTGCAGACCTTCGGGTGCTTGATCTCGGGGAGTGCGGGGAATCCTGATGCCATCATGAGCTCGTTGTACATGTCCATGGGCATCCCCTCATCCCAGTAAGCGAGCTCAAGGACGTACATGTCCTCGAACTTCTGGTTGCCTGCGAACATGATGTGGTTCGCGGAGATGGAATTGGCGACATCCTGCATGTGGTCCAGGGTCTTGTCGGATTTGAGGAGATCATGGGCCATCATGAGCGAGGTGTTACCCAGCTGGTAGACCTCCTCCAGCACACGGGGGACCATACCGCAGTACTGTGCCTTTATGGGGTCGACGTATGTTCCTGAGGCACCTGCCATGTACATGGTCTTGACATCGCTGTCAGAAAGACCGACCTCATACATCAGGGTCCTGTGTCCTGCCCTGATAGCCCCCATGGCCTTACCGGCCTCGCGGACATCCTTCTGCGAGATATAGACGTCATCCACGAGGTGGATCTTCTGGTCAGGGGTATTGATACCGGGAAGCGGGATGACACCGGACCTGAGTCCCTCTGCGATGCATGAGACCACTCCGGTACCTGTGATTCCCTTCGCCTTATAATCGAGTATCCTGACGGTCTCACCGGTTGCGGGGTTGACCTTGCTGGTGACCACGGGGACGAGCTTGTCATCCAGGACTATGTTGTTCCAGGTGCCGTCATCGTTGATGTCCACATCCGAAATGGAACCGGGCGATGCGAGCACACCATACTCTATGGACTGACCCTCCATGGCAGGTCCTGCCGCGGCGGAACCTGAGTACAGTTCGCCATCGTAGTAGAGACCCATCTCGGCGTTGGTACCGTAATCGGTGACCATGCATGTTTCTTTCTTATCCAGCATACCTGATTTGATGATCATGGCAAGAGCATCTGCACCGATCTCGTGTCTTATGGCAGGAGGTATCAGGACTTCGGTCTCGGGGTTGAGTCCGAGCAGACCGACATCTCCGGCTGTGGTGGTGTGAGCCTTCCTCGAAGGTGCCACGACACCGAGGCTCTCGAGCTTGTTCTTTCCGGCAAAGGCGAGATCGCGGACCTCTATATCCTCGAACAGCGACAGCTGGATGGGGTTACCGCAGACTGAGAGCTTGGTGACCTGCGAAAGTTTGTCCTTCCCGTAGAGGCTGATGAGATCGTAGATCGTCTGTGCGATGATCTTGTGGGTGATCTCCCTTCCGGACTTCATCCAGAAGTGCATGTGGTCCATGATGTTCGCTCCGGGGAGCGGGTGTCTGGAAGTTATCGCAGTGTCAAGGATCTTGCCGCCCTTGTCCAAATCGACGAGGTGCGACCTGAATCCGCTGGTACCGAGGTCGAGTGCTATACCGTATGCCATGGACGGTAAATGCACTTGTTAGATAAAAAGAAAAGTGTAGGGGTTTGACAACCGTGCGATTTCACAGTTGGTCGAGGTCGATATCGGGGTGGAATGATACTGAATTCTCACCGACATTGTTGACGAGATTCTTCGACAGCATACCCAATTCCAGCCATGCCGCTTCGAAGACCGCGATGGGTGTCAGACAGGGGACGGAGAGCGATGCCCTGATATCGGGGTCCACGACCTTGCTCCCCGCGAAGCTCACGACGTCATTCACAGAGATCTCGGTCAGTTTCGATGCATAATCCCTAACATGGGGGCAGTCGGATACAATCTTGACCCCGAGGTTGCCGTCATCCTTCATCCAGACGGTGACCTTGTTGGTCTTGTAACATGTCTTCATATGCGCTACGACTGTGTTGGTCACAGGATCACTCTCTGTGATGAAGAGTCATTTGCGGAATTAATTGTATCGACCGTTCTGAAAAAAGATATAACCGTACCCCGATGACGTTACGATGTCCCTCGTTCAGGATACCATCGGCTATATTCTCACCGTCGACGGTGTACTGGATGCGTACGAGATGGACGACGAGGTCTCCGAAGCTGTCTTCGAAGTTGAGAAATCCGTCAGAACAAGGACGAACCACGATTACAAGAACATCGGATACGACTTCGCGATGGAGAGGAAGCACCGGATATGTGTGTTCTATGACGACACATACATCTTCGGGATAAGGTCCATACTCAAGCTCATGACCTCCGACGGTACGATAATGGGGACCAATCTGACCCCTGAACAGATCCCCGAGTACCAGAAGAGGGACGATGTGATTTTCATTTCCGAGGATTTTGTCGTATTCACGAACGTCATAGGAAAAGGCGAAGAGGCCTTCGTCCTGTTCCCGTTCGAGATCCATGAGATAGAGAATAATGTACCAGGCACCAAATCCGTTATAGGCACTTCCCCGACCACATCCTCCGATGAGATACTCAAGCATAAGTTCAACAAACCCATGTCGGAAGGGATCTATACCATGGTAATTGCCTTCGACGACTAGGGGATTATCCACAACATTATAATCTGTAATCATATCCTGGGTTGATGGCAGCGGTCAGACTAGGCAAGAATCATCTCAGATGGTGCTTCGAATGCAATCTCCCAATTCTGGAATCCGGAGAATGCCCCGTATGCGGAGCGAAGACCCAAGAGGTGGAGATAACACCGCCCGGAGATGTCAGACCTGCATTCGATCACGATATAGAGCACATCCGTTCGGTCGTCGACAGGCAGTTCGGCGAAGGTACGGGTTATTCACTGATTCCCGAAGGACACCTGGTCCTGCTGAACAAGGCCCCTTCACTTGACCATATGGATGAGATCATCATCGACGGAAAAGCAATCGCATCGTTGAGATACGACCTCGGAAAGGGATGGGTGTTCATCAACCGCATTCAGAGCGCCATGAGGATCGCGGAGATGGCGACCAAGGGCTATGTGGTATGCGACCCTTCGGCTGTAAAGTTCGTCCAGGAGAGCAAGAACCTGATGGCACCCGGTGTCATCGGTGCCAGCCCCGATGTGAAACCCGGTGATGAAGTGATTATAATCACCGAGGACCACATCGCCGTTGGGACCGGAACTGCCAAGATGACCGCCCAGGAGATGATCGATGCCGACCACGGTATGGCCGTCAGGACCAAATGGGTGAAGCCCGAGGAACCTGTGGTAAGCGACAAGAAACACACTTGGGACGAGGCCGTCGAAGCCAACTGGGAAGTCATCTGCAAGAGGAGGGACGAGGCCGTCGGATTCATCAGGAAACAGGTGGAAGAATCGAAAGTGCCAGCAATCGTTTCCTTCTCAGGAGGCAAGGACAGTCTCACCACACTTTTACTCACACTCGATGCGGGTTACAAACTGCCAGTTCTGTTCGTCAATACCGGCTTGGAATTCAACGAGACCGTCGAACATGTGAGGGATGTATGCAGGAGGCATGAACTCAAACTGATCGAGGAGACCGCACCTACGGATGCGTTCTTCGGCAACCTCGTACAGTTCGGACCTCCAGCCAAGGATTTCAGATGGTGCTGCAAGACCAACAAGCTCGGCCCGACGGTTGGGGCGATCAACAAGAACTTCCCCGATGGAGTCCTTTCATTCATCGGTCAGAGGAAATACGAATCCGAGGCAAGGCACAACAAGCCCCGTGTCTGGAAGAACCCGTGGACTCCGGGTCAGACTGGTGCTTCCCCCATCCAGAGCTGGAATTCCATCCACGTTTGGATGTACATCTTCATGAAGAAGGAACCGTTCAACGTCTGGTACACCAGAGGTCTGGACCGTATCGGATGCTTCCTCTGTCCTGCCTCCGATCTCTCTGAATTTGATATCGTATCCAGCGGTTCCGACAGATACCCCCAATGGGATGAGTACCTCACCAGATATATGGAGGAACGCGGTCTGCCCAAGGAGTGGAAGGATTACGGTCTCTGGAGATGGAAGAAGGCTCCGCAGTCCATACGTGAGGAGGTGAACAGGGTGACAGGCAAGGATGTCAAGGAACTGACCAGACAGACCAAGGCACCTGAGAAGGGTCCATTGACGATCAAGGTGCAGGAAGGATATTCCCCCTGCGTCATCGGATACAGCGTGGAGGCTGCGGTCTCGAGGCCTCTGGACCTTGACAGACTGGCACCTTTCATGCAGCCTATGGGAAGGACGGTTGAGATGGACCCTGACGGTCAGTGGGTCAGTGTGGATTTCATCACGGTATACCGCGAAGGAGCGATAATCTCCAAGGCCAACGTTGAAGGCGATGCCCGTTCTGCCATAGACAAGCTCTTCCAGATCATAATCCGTTCAGAACAGTGCGTGGGATGCGGACTCTGTGCTGCGAGATGCGAACAGAAAGCATTGTACATCCAGAACGGAAGGGTGGAGATGAATGCCGACGAGTGCATCAGATGTCAGGATTGCTTCGGACCCTGTCCAGCACTCAACTTCAGAGCTGTTGAAGAGGAAGACCTCTGACCTCCAATCCGAATTGCGGAAATACCGATTTCCCTGTTGTATCGTTCAGCGGAAGATGCAACAATGTTTCCGTTATATCCGATTATAACGAAACAACAATCCGTTTTATTGTCATTTATCCAACGAATAATGGTGACTAATAAATACTGGGTGAACGTTCATTTACTCATCCTAATTTTGCGCGCACAACTCTTCACGCAAAATCAGGAAAAGAGTTGATTAAAATGGCAAAGACCAAATGGATCGTGCCCGCAATCGCACTTGTGATTTGCGCGGCTTCTCTGGTCGGTGCAGCATATGCAGCATACTCTGCTACACTCACCGACAACGAATCAGTAACAGCAGACAACAACTTCGTAGAAATGAGCCTGGGCTCACGCACACTCTCTAACAGTGTCGATATCTTCTACGACTCTAACATTGTTTACAACAATGGCTCAGAGCAGTCCAAGGTTTGGATCCCCTACCTTGACAAGGAAACGACCAATGGCGCCCAGAAGCAGATTCTCGGTTCCTTCAAAGTCACGGTGAACTCCACGAATGCTGGAGATGAGGTAGATGTCGACGGTTACACGCTCGCCATCTCTGCAATGACAGTGGGTGCCGGCTACAACCCGCTGGCAGGAGCATCAATCTCTGCATACACCGACGCTGAATGTACTGCAGCAGCCACCTTGGACGAGATGGTCAGCGGAACCACATACTATCTGGCACTCACATTCAACCAGAACGGTTCCACCAACACAACCAACACAGCTCCTGCTGCGACAATAGACATCAGCTACACGCTGACAGCGACAGCAAACATCACGAACGCCTAAAACAGTTTGATCTAAAATCAGCTCTGTCGAAGGGTGGGACGTGAGAAGAGCCTTAGTCCTAGGGCTATCAGCAGTATTGCTGGTAACGGCATTAGCATGCATACCAGCTGATGCTGGGTCCGATGCTGCGGCTTCTCCGATGAGCGTCTCACTCTTCGATCTCCAGGGTCATTCCGTAAGCGGTAATCTTCTCGATGAAAGGTCGATACCCATTTCGACCCATACCGATGTCAATACAGGCATCACAACCTATACCATCGCAGCGAACACACCGCTTATGGACGATGCCAGATATCTGGTAATCGACCCTGCAGAGACCGGAGACTGTGTCTTAACCATAACCGCAGTCAGAGAGTCTGGATTCATCACCGAATCTGGAATCACCTTTGCATTCTATGAGGATACCACCTACTCGGCTCAATCATACGTCGGAGAAGTCAGCTTCACCGCCGGTGCCTCCGAGGAGCAGGATCTGAACAGACTGCTGACAGCAGGAAAAGCGTACTACATCAGAGCGTGGACTTCCAACGATTATTCCAGAACTGATGTCGCTCCTCAATCGCAGTATACCGTCGACTACACCATGACCGCTACCACCGCTGACGGAGTCAATGCGGTGTTCTATGATGCCAACGGAGGCGTCATGCTGGACCCCAAAGATTCCAAATTGGTTGTAAACGGTCAGGTGTACGGCGATGCGCCTGCTGTGAAGAGGGATGACTACAAGCTCCTGGGATGGTTCACGGATCCCGCCCTGGGTGAAGCCGTTCACCCCAATGATACTGTCGATCTCGACGGTCCGCTCCATCTCTATGCCCACTGGGCAAAGCTCGGTACCGACACCTACCATGAGGAGGCGAACGGTAACGATGTGTGGATCTACGTCACCGTCACAGAGGATTTGACACATGTCACGATAGACGGAAAATCGGAATCCACCCGCGTCGTCACCAAATACAGTGATGATGTGATCGACGGAAAGGTAATCGTGGACACCCGCAACACCGCTGTTGATTTCACCAAACAGGATGCGAAGGATGCCAACGATCAGTACTCCGTCATCAAGGGTGTCCTGACCAGCAAGGGAATCATCGTCGATAACTACATCGTCCTCGGAAAAGAGGATACGGTATCATGCGAAGAAGGTTCTCTGGGGGAACTCCTGAACACGGACTGCAACGACTTCCGCACATTGGGTTCTGAACTGTCCATATCCATGGACAGAGGAGTGATCGCGACACTGAAGGATCTCACGGGAGATACTGTCATCAAGGCTGTCAGGGCTCCCCAGGAGAAACTTACCGAGGAACAGAAGGATAGGATCGGGGAATTCCCGTCGTATGAGATCACCATCGTGAACAACGGTGTGGAGATCAACGAACTGTCCGGTACCATAACAGCATGGTTCGCATACGATGCACCTAACGGCACCGCCGGAATGCATGTATATCTTGTATCATCCGACGGTTCCACGGAGGAACTGCCGTTCACTTATGATAACGGCATCGTCACCTTCAGGACGAGCCATCTGTCAATCTACTGTCTGAACATAGAATCCGACAGTCGCAATCCGACCGATTGGTTACCGATAATCATCGCGATATGTGTCGGTGCCATAGTTCTGGTCGGCGCATCTGTTGCCGCGGTTAAGATAAAGAAGAGAAGAAAGGAGGCGAACCGTACATGAAACCATACAATGTAGTGACCGTTGTATGCATGCTGATCATAATTGCAGCATGCTTTGGTTCAGGTTACGCCCTTTATACATCAACGCTCACCGATGATGAAACGGTTACAGTGAACAACAACTACGGCACCGCCACACTTACGGAGAGTGCCGGAGTATACATACTGACTTACGATGATACCACGGCAGATTCTGTCTATCTCACAGTGAAACTGTCAGGGTTGTCGTCGGATTATGCCCCCGGAACGATACTCGATCTCTGGATCGGTAAGGAGGATGTCACCTCCGCATTCAACGGTCAGTACAACAAGACCGTTTCGAACGGGGAACTGACCTCACTCAGCAAGAAGCTTGTACTCATTGACGGAAAGTACACTGACGGCGATCTGTCGTTCAGTGTGACATGTACGGCGGATGTTATAAGCGTCGAGAAGGACGGTACGCCCATCACCGTGACATACGGGAACTTCCGTTACGGGAACAGCTTCTATGTCGTGGATGCCTCTGGCAACACCGTCAACAGTGTATCGAGGATAGTCCCGATAAACGGTTCCGACGGATCCTATGTCACTGACGAGGACGGATACCGCTATCTGATATCCTGTTCGGGATCTTCCGTCACATCGGTTCACAGAAGCAAGGTCGTTTCGGCATCGGTAGATGCCATGGGCAGGGCATCGTTCGGGACCTGGACAAAAGGACTGACATTGAAACATTGGCAGGATACCATTGATCTGTACTGCGTCGGTACGGCCGCAGACATCGGATCATATGATATCGAAGCCAGATTCTACAGTGCGGAGGTGACCCCATGAGGAAGCTCATTCCGTTGATCGTCCTTACGGCGGTACTTGCGGTGTCATTGGGCATCGCCATGTACGACACATCCGACACATCGGCTTCCGCGGATACCGAGTATATAGTATACTATATGATAGATGATCCGCGCCTCGGAAGCGACCAGTACTCCATCAACCTGAGCGGAGTATATGTCACCGACACCTATGTGTTCTACAAGAACTACACAGGATCCTCGACAGCAATAGGCACATTGCCTTCAACCGAGAACATCGTTTCGAGATTCTATGACACCAACCTCGCGGATGACGGTTTCGCCCTCAACCCCGAAGGTTCGACATACGGATACGATTTGAGCGGGTGGTTCAAGGAGGACAGCTACCAGAACAGGGTTACTTCCACTACCACGATGGGAGAGCTTGATCAGGACGGGGACGGTGTCATCGTACTGCACATGAAGGCCGCAAAGGTCTACGATGTGAAGTACCACATCAGGAACAGCATCAACAAGAGCTGGAGCGGTTACTACTCGTACGACGGATACCATCTCGAGAGGGAGTATCCCAACAAGTACAACAGGAACCTCTTCACCGAAGTTGATTATGTGGTCAGCCTCGTTGAAGGACAGCCAGTCCCCAGCAACTTACCGACAACAGCGAACATGTACTGTCCAGACCGTACCGGTGACATCCTCTACCTGCCCATATCCAACTGGGCCAAAGATGATGGATCGTACAACATGGATGTTTACGAATACGGAGGCCACAGCTTCTCATGGGTGCTCAGGAGCAGTGTCAACAACTACCCCAACATAACGGCATCCAACTGTACCCCTGTCTACGAAGGACTGGTCGTAACATCGGCATTGGATCCGGAGAATGACGGAATCATAGAACTGTACGGTACATCTGCAAGGACACAGGGCGAGGATCCCTCGTTCTTCTTCACCATCGTATTCGCACAGGAGGATACCGCAGGCAAGACCTACGGCGAGACAGGATACACCGGATACAGCGAATCCCGCATCGACAAGATCGGTGCTGTGAAGGTCAACACCACTGTGACATCGGATGAATACAGATTCCTTCTCCCGGAGTTCGACGGATTCGTATATGATACGTTCACAAAGGATTCCAATGTGACATGTACAGTGGCATACGACACGGTCAACGGAGTGTCAGGATACTACGCTACGGTCTCAGGAACCGCCAATACCGGCGATCTCGCATACAGCGGTTCAGTCGTCTTCCACTTCGAACGCCAGACCGTTGACATAAGGGTAATCGGAGAGAACACTACCGTGATACCCGCCAAATACGGATGCGATGTGGTCATCCCCAGTACATTCTCGTCACACACCCTGTACGGATGGGAGATAAGCGGTCTCAGCAACAACATCTGGGAGTCCGGAGCATATTACTACTACACCGTATCGTTGGAAGACCTGGATGCAGTCAACCCAACGATCACAGCGGTATGGCAGGAGGATCACTCACAGCATCCCGTGTACACCATCCAGTATGTATCACGTGTCAACGATATCACACTCGTTTCCGATGTGGTTGATGAGGACGGATACATCACACTGCCGATGATCGTCTATGAAGGATACTCTCACCTGGGATGGGCTCTGGTCAACCCCGATGAGGAGATCGATCTGGATACCACCACATTGGTCATCT
>JAEEGL011371640.1_pt1 | contig 17813 bp, 20 predicted proteins | sample 9134231 | NCBI WGS metagenome assembly JAEEGL01 (sample SAMN16246548, study PRJNA631951) | gut metagenome | biome: gut microbiome; feature: rumen; material: fiber-attached | host: Bos | place: Iran: Karaj | collected 2018-10 | reverse complement strand
GGGGACCATTCATAGGTGAACTTCTTGGTCATGAGGCCCCGGTAGTCCCAGCCGCGCCCGAAAAGTTTTGTGACCACCACGCCATACTTCAGGCCCCGGTTTTCCACCACCAACGGGTTCCCGTTTTTGTCGAAGCCGCACACCCAGCCCACATGGGTCTTTTTGATGGCCGTTCCCATGAACACCGCCTCACCGATCACATACGGGCGGCTGATTTCGTCACACCGGCCCTTGTCCGTACACCAATTCACATAGTCGGTGTTTGCGTTCACGTCCCCGCCAAGATAGGCATCCAAGAGGCCCTGACAGTCCGTGACATGTACGCCTTTTTCGACCCAGCCACGGGTCACGGTGTCATACTCTCCGCGCTCCCAGCCGTGATCTCGGTAATAGCTGTTGTATCGGGCATCCAGCAGCTTTTCAGTGCATACCTGACCACGGGTTCCCCAAAGGTATTCCCACACACCGTCAGATCCGACAGGGCCAACAAGCTCGGACCCTTTCGGGACGCTTGAAGGGTGGGCGTGGCTCAGGGCGAATTGTACAAAATTGACAACGCTTTTCATGTTCTCCTCCTGAAGAGATTGTATCATAATGTAATTCTTCGCGTCAATCAGTTTGTCATGTCAAGTTGCATTAAAAACCGTTCCAGGGTATTTCAGGGCCGCAATAGCGCATTTCTGAGCCAACAATCAGCGATCATATCATGGCCCTCACAAGCACGTCTGCGATCTCACGCATACCTGCATTGTTTGGATGCGTCCCGTCATAAGTGTATTGAAGGTTCGAGGTCGTATAGTTCCACTTATTGAACGGGGTGCCGTTGTACATGTCGATATACTGAAGACCAAACAGGTTTGCAAGCTTCAGCATTTCGGCATTGAGGTTGTCGCATGTATCCCTGAAGGCAGATACGTTATTCCCGCTCGTATGCCAGAAATTGGATAAATATATCTTCATTTCCGGCTTTTGGTTTAGGATATACTCGACAACCCCACGCATGCCGCCCATAAACGAGGAAACAGGGCTTGTGTTAGAGGCATATGTCCCCGCCGTTCCCTCCTCCTGTCTCGGAGTAGAGAAAAAGCCGTTCGGGTTGCACCCGATCAACAGCACTTCGTCAAACGGCGTAAAGTCTTTTGGAAGGACGGACCCATATCCAGAAACAATCCCCGAATATATGGAGATATAGTCGCTGTCTCTGAACTGCCCCCACGTACCGCCAGAGTAGCCGAAGGTGGTTATGCTGTCGTAGAACGGGAGAAGATATTCCTGGAACCCTACGATGTACTTGTTTCCGTATGCGGATTGTATGCGCCTGTCGATCATCGCATAGGAAGGGCCGACTACACATAGCTTTTTCGATTTTTTATGCCGCATGTGCGAGTTTTCGTACACAACGAGGTCGCCACTGTTTCCTTCTCGGAACATGGGGATGTTTGAAAGGAAAAACCTCCAGTGTGCCGATGTGGTCAAAATAAAGTTCAGTGACAGATAATAAGCGTTCGCCGGAGCTGTGAACTTGTACAACTTCGTGAACAACGTATAATCCGCGTTCGGATTATCTGTCGTATACGGATAGGATACTTCGGAACAGTCCGAAGCAAAAAGCGGCTTTAGCGGCAGTTCGTTGAAGTCGAGGAAACATCCCATCACTCCGTTGTTTACGTAGTCGATAATACCGACATAATAATCGGCCCCAGGAATGATTTTATAGTTTTGAGTATGGCCAAGGACGGAGCTGTCGCCCAGCTTCACGTTTTCGTCCCATCTTTTGCTGGAAACGGTAATATCGCTGTACGACTGCACAGCGATTTTGTCTGCGTTCGATGCAAGGGATGAAACAACCGTGCTCAATTCTTTGTTTGTCATGGCGTTTAGGAATTGAGGAACAGCGACCGTCTCTGAACTACCAACAGAAATTGCGCCGACAGGAACAACAAGCCGGATATATAAGGATGTCGTGGTTTCCGGTATGGCAAGCGTGCCGCCGTCAAAAGTTCGGAAAAGCACGACAAGAGATCCGCTCGTCCTGTCGTATACAATTAGCTCTATATTTTCGCTGCTGTATTTGACCTCATAAACTCCGCCCGCTTCCATTGTATCAGGAATAGAATCGTTGCTTTCAAAAAACGAAAGATACGATACGCTGGAATTGCTTGCCGTTCTTGCTGCCGTAATGGAGGTTTCTGTGGCAGTCCATGAAATTCCATTGAATGAGAACGTCCTGGGCGTGACAGGAACCATCTCATCGGAAGCGTTGTTTTTGTTGAGCCTACCCACAATCGGCTCAACTATATCAAGACGGTTTCCCAGCTCCTTGTTCGTTTGGGCCTTTAATATCTTGACGCTGACGCTGGTGTTCGTGACAGTGTTGGCAGATACCCATATACGCATCTTCGCCTTGACAGCGTTACTCGGCACGGTCATGGCGTAGTCAACCGTCATATACCTGTCTTGGCCCGTCAGTGTTCCGTTGGAATCGTAGAAGGCGATGTTGAAACGGATGACGGAAGTCATGCCGGACACTTTGATCTGCAGCAAATCGCCGGGAGCTATGCCTTTAGGCAGATACGGGGTCGTATTGAGCCAAATGTTACACCCTGAACCGCTTGAATTGGAAGTGCCGCTCATCGTCATAGTCTCGCCGTCCCAGCAGTAGGTCACGCCGCTTGTTACGCCACTGGTCATAGGGACGAGTGCGAGAACGCTGACTGCGTTGTCAGGATCGAGGGAGTTGTGCAACATTGTCACGTCATCACCAAAAACGGCGTCTTGCCAATGCGCCGCCATATAGGTCTCACCGGCGGTGATCGCCACGGTGCAACGCTTTAATGCACCATCATACCAGGCATAAGCGCCGACAGGATACAGGGCTGTGGTGGAATACGTATTTGCAACATCCCCCATAAAGCTGGAATAGCTTGCTGGAATCGTTGAAACTGCTGCAGAAATAGCATTGATTAGGTCAACAACACTTGCAGCCGTATCACCAGCAACACCGCCGCCCTCTGTGGTTGAAATTGTTCCGACAGCTGCGTATACTGCAGTTTTCTTGCCGCCATCCGTGACAAAAATTGTTAGGCCAAATCTACCAGGGACGGCATAACAATATTCGTTCAGCGTGACAGATACGACCCCGCCGGATGCACTGCCTGTCAGCGCAATATCCGCACGATCCGGGCGCATGAACACACCGGCCACGGTCCCGGAAAGAGGCACAGCCTCCCCGGCATCGTTCACGCCACTGATCTCAAATACATGGCCGCCATCCTCAGCCTGAAACGCCATACCGTGCAGGCTCTCGATGTTGACCATTTTGTTTTGGTTCCAAACTCGTTTTATAATGTTGCTCATTATTTAGCTCCTTAATCCTTCACGTGTATTCCATCATGGTCAGCTTCAAGACTGATCCCGTTTATTTTAATGCCGGAAAACGATAATGTTCCATTAAAAAATCCAGTGACAGTGCTGTCAAGCTTGTTTATTCCCACTGCATGAGAATCTATTTTGGGGGCAGTAACAGCTCCATCATAAAGTTTTGGAGATGTGATAGCGCCGTCTGTAATCTTTGACCCCCCGATTTCTCCATCAAGAACCTTTGAACCAACCACAGCGTTGTCTTGCAGTTTCCATGTACTGACCGCTTCATCGCCTATTACCCGTTCGCTCACGCTCCCGCTTGCCATCTTCGCGCCGGTAATACTTTTGTCCTTGATTCGCTTCAAATTCAACAACCCGGTCTTTAGCCTCGATGCGTCGTAGATATCGGCGGCGAACGTGTCCCGGATATCTCCAACGTTGACGGAGGTATACCGCTCCTTAAGCACATCATACACGGTCTGTGTCACTTTGGCAAGAACATCTATACCCATGCGCTCAACTTTTACAGTGATGGTATCGCCCTGCCTGACAGTTTGACCGATTTGTGCATAGGAAAGTTTAAGGCTCATTTCAGGCCGCCCGATGCTGTTTTCATCCAGCCAGATCAGGCCGACATCGTCAACATCCTGAACGCTTGGGTTTGTCGACACAATATAATCGGACACGTCAACCGGGATTATCTTCACATGGTCAAAAGTCCCCTGGGCATTCAGCACGGACCCTACCACAAGATGTTTTGACTGAGTCTCCAAATAATAGGGCACAATTCCCGTTGCGCAGGATGATATATTCTCCTCCATGGTAGCGTCAACAAGGTCAACGCCGTAACGGATGACCACATCGCGATTTTGACCAGCAGACTGCATCAGCCGCACGGTGTACTTGTCAAAGACCAGCTCGCCGCCGTAGGTTTCTGCCCATTGCATGATCATCTCGCGGGCAGACATGGGATAGTCAAATTCCAAATCCTCCGTCTTAACGATATCCGTCTGGAACGTGAACGGGCAAGTCACAAGGACGTTCGCCGCCAGCTTTGTCGCAAAGTCGGCTGCACTCGTGGCCTTGAACGGCTGCACAGGAATCCCTGACAGGTCATAGCCTAAATGCCGCCCGTAAACCATGACCTTCCCTTTGATGGGTTTGGTGATACGGTACACCCGGAAGGGTTGCGGATTGTCCGTCTGATTCGGCTTTGCAAGGATGAATTTGTTTTGACCGATATCCGAAAAATGCGAACCGTCAACGGGATATTCCATTGACAGCTCATATTGTTCGTCCTTCATGTCAACGCTGCAGGAGATAGCGTCCACCAGATCGCCCAGGCCGTGGCTTGTAAAAGCGGTTTCGCTCGGAGCATACAATACGGGAATCATAAGCACCTCCAATGGGGGACGACGGTCAACCCCGTCACGCCGCCTGTGAACGATATGCTATTCGACCTGCCAAACACGGGATACTTGCCGTTGATCTCGGAATTGACGCTCACGCCTCCGCGCTTCGCCTCCTGCATTTTGCAATCCAAAACCGTCCCGTTGCAGTTTGTGAGTGACAGCGTGCTTCCGTTTACAGTGATTGTTCCTGCCCCGCTTCCGGCAACCGTTATCACCGGAAAAGCCCGGAAAGCGGACGGGGAGGAAATTATCGTTGCGGATGTGACAGACAAAGGCAGCTCCCCGGAAATGAAATATTTGAACGGGTCGCAATCAAATTCGATTTCAAATCCATTCAGACGGTTGATCCGATGATCCAGCCGCGCTCCATGCACCACACGGGCCAGCCGGTAGAAATCGGGGTCATGTAACACTTCCAGCCGCCGGTATCCCGTGGTAGACATCAGCCATTCATTGATTGCCGCCATATTCTCCGTGGCGTTTCCACCCAAGAAATAACAGGAGGCAAGCCCTCGGACGTTGGAAAACGACCCATCATAATATACAATGTCCCGGTCGCTGCCGGGGATCTTCATGGATTCCACAACAGGCTCCGCACCGTCAAACTCGATTTCTTTTTGGAGGACTATGCCGTAGCTCCGGGCGTCCTCGCCGTCAAGCCAAAAGTTGTCACGCTCCATAAGCTGCCGCCTCCCGGTCAAGTATTGCCTTCATCTCGTACATAAGCTCCTGCGCCTTTTCACGCGGGTCTGTAATGTCGCCGTTGATGTTGATGGTGGCATTCAGCGTTACACCGCCGCCAACGGCCTGCCGGATATCCTTCATGAGGGCATCCCGTCCATAGACCATCTCAGCCCCAGGACCGTCACCGAAGCCACGGTTTCCAACGACTGTCGGCCTGTCGAACATATACGGCTGGTCATAAGCTTTTCTATACCAATCAATGCTCAGGCGAGGGATGGAGCCTTTGAGCAGGTCGCCAAACTTCCAACCGGCAGGAGATATCGCAAAATGGGGCATCTTGATTTTGGGGAGCGACCACTCAAAATCAAATATTCCTTTGATTTTTTCAACAACCCATGTTCCGGCCTGCTTGATTCCTTCCCAAAGCATTGTCAGTAGGTCGATACCGGCCTGTTTGATAGCTGGCCATGCCTCGCTCAACCCAGAAACAAGGGCCGATATAATTTCCGGTGCCTTTTCTATGATTTTCGGGATTGCAGAAACGATACCTGCCACCAGCTGACCGATTATAGTTCCTGCAGCTTCCACCAGCGTCGGCAGGTTATTGATAAGAGCATCCGTCAAAGAGCTGAGGATTCCCAGGCCCAAATCTACGAACTCCGGCAGTTTTCTTGTTATGTCGTTTACCAGCAGATTTATACCATTGGAAACAAGGGCAATCCCACTGTTGTCTCCGGCGAAAATCTTAGTCAGGCCATCCATGACCGTGGACATGGACGGCATAAAGGTGGTAAACAAATCACGACCTAACGCACTGAACGAAATTTTAACATTATCAAGGCTGTCCTGAAAAGCAGCAGCAGCTTTAACTGCATCTTCGGACATAACACCGCCCATATCCTCAAACTGTTGCTTCATCGCCTCCGTTTCTTCGGCGGTCATGTTAAGCAGCGGCCCCAATTCCTTTGCTTGACGGCCAAACAGCTTTTGAGCAATAGCCGCACGTTTTCCGCCGTCAGCGATGCCCTGCAGGCCCTTGATAGATGCTTCCCACAGCTCCTCGCTGTTCATGGACGCAAGCTGTTCCTGTGATATGCCCAGTTCATCAAATGCATCGCTTCCACTTTGAGCCGCGTTTTCAAGGCTCATCATTCCACGTTGAACAGATTCAATACTTGTCCCGCTTTGTTTCAAAATATGGTCCCATTGCTGGTATCCTTTCATAGAAAACCCAAGCTTTTGGGACGCCTTGTCAATGTTGTCTCCATATTCAGACCAACTTGTAACGCCCTTTACAACAGCTGTTCCCAGCGCACCGACAGCAGCCGTGGCAGCCCCCAGAGCAATACCACCAACCTTCGCCGCCGTTTTAAGACCGCTGCCCAAAGACTTAGCAAAGCTCTTTCCTTTCTTCTCGCTCTTGTCAAGCCCTTCCTCATACTCGGACGTGTCAATGTTTATTTTCGCAAACAGATCAAATAGATTCACTATTTCCTCCGATCTTTTCAAGCCCAACCCGGATATTCGCTATGATGTCCTCCGGCGTCCTTGTTTCAATAGGCTTGAAATAATCAATATATCGCGTGTTTAGATTCCCCATATACTTCACAGCGTCCGTCATATAAATACGGTACATCTCCTCGCGTTGGTATAGATTCCATCGCGCCGAAACGTACCGTATAATAGACTTTACTGTCAGCCGCCCTCTATACTCCCCAATGCAGGAAATTAGGAAATCTCGTCCGAGGTCGTTTCCTGCGAGGAGAAAAGCCGTTGCACTTCGGGGTCATTCAGCAAGTCAAGAAGCCGCTTCGGAAGGACGAAAATGGACGGCTGGTAGGTTTTGGGGTCTTCCCCGTCAATGGCCGCCATCATGTCAAGGACGGCCCTCTTGTGGTTTTTCAAGGCCAATTTGATAGCCTTTGCCGGGGCCTTTCCAGCCTGCAGAATCCCCGCGATCTCCCTGTCGCCAAGGATCTCGGAAACCGGTTCGATCATGTCAGCGAGGACATCCAACGCCCTTTCGCCCTTAATATCCGATAGCTTCATTTTGTTCCTCCGTTCTTTTTGTTACGCCGTTGCGCCTGTCGCGCCTTCCGCTTCACCGTCAACGCTGTAGAACTCCATCGGCATCGTATTCTGCGCATTGATGGACACATGGCCGGTGATTTCAAGAGCGATCTGCCCCTTGCCGTTCTTTGTAGTGGTCAGGGACAGCCCGCCAGTGGACAGACCGTTGATCAGCTTGACCGCGACGAAACCGCCGTCAGCCTTGTCGCCAACCCACCAAAGGTCAGCGAAGTCTGTCTGCTGCAGGTCGCGCCTGGGAGTGATCTTGGACGTTGCCGCCGTGATATCAGCCGCGCCAAGCGCAAGCCGGATCAGCTCCGTGGACGTACCAAGGGAAGTTGTGGAGATCTTGCACTCCCATCCATCCAGGTGTTTAAACTCCTTCAGGTTATTGGGTGCATTGTCCACGTCCTCCGCAAAGTCGCTATAAGTCGGCGTACAGGCCACGGTGATGCCGCCGGTAGTAGCACAGATGATAGCCGCGTCCGTGACAGCTGGGGACGCGGGGTTAAACGTGTTCAGCAGAACGCCCGCGTCAAGCTGCAAGGCGCTAAAAGCGTTCTGCGGGATTTTAGTGAACATTCCCATAGTGTTTTCCTTTCTCAAACAGCGGTGAAATACTCCACCTCAATGTTGATATAAACCCTTCGGACAGTATCGTCTTCGTCACTCATGCGCTGGGAGAACGGGGACCCGCGCTTGATCCAGATCATTCCACCGTCAAAGGGGATCACTGTCCCGCCAAGTCCAATAGCCGCCTCGATCTCGGACGCTTTATTGACGGTGTTATGCCAACTCGTGGAACGCTCCCACAAGGACGCGGACAGCATCATGGGCCTTTCAAACTCGGACGTCCCGGCGGTGTAGGTGATATAGTGGCCGTAGTCCGAGAGGGCATTGTCCGGCACGGTGTTTTCCTCCCATGCCGGCCACTCGAACGACTTCCACCAGTTATCAAGAGCCTGCTGACTGTCCATATGTCGGGACCTCCCATTCCTCAGCGGTCACTTGTCGCATGTTCAGCGTTGCGCTGTCAGGCGTGGCCTTATCATCTCCATCGGATGTGACACGGAATATCTTCCCATCACTTTCACGCCGGAAAACCTCATGATACTCCAGAACCTTGTTCTTTTTTGTGGTTACGGTGTACAGAGATTTCACGCCCTGCGACTGAGCCACCCGCGCCTGCATGGAGCTGTCAAACGTGATAGCAGCCTGGAACGCGGCCCCGTCAACCCATGCCGCAACCTCGCCGCCGTACCCATCGTCCTGGGTGGTCTTGTGGAGCATCGTGCAGGTTTCAAACGCATCTGTCAAAAGGCTCATAAGACAGACAACCTCCTGTATGCGTTCAGCTTGCTCTTGAACTGATCCCGCCAAGTATACGCCCCGCCATCAGAGCCGGTCGCCTTGGAGTAGGAGTAGCCACCAAAGCTCTCTCAGCTATACGGCCCGGACAAAGCCTCGCCGTTTTGGGCGTCCCATGCCTGGATCTCCTCACACAAAGCCACGAAGTCACGCGGCACACGCATAGCCCAGACAGCGCCGAAGAACTCCTCATCCGCAAGGTCCGTGTCATCCGTGCCGTGCTTGTACACGCCATCGTTCAGCGTCGAGCCGACAATCCGGTAATACTGCCCGTTTTTCAAAAAGGAAACCGGCCCGATCTGGCCGTTTGTTACGGTATAGTTGGAGACATGAATATCCACATCCGGCTGGATGAAGTAATTCTTGCACTCCGCGCACACTTGCCCGATCATGACCGATTCCCTCCTTTAATCCGCAAACTGTACATGCCTCAGCATGTGCCCACAGTTTACTCTTGTGTCTGTGAAAATTGGAATGCTGTTTTTTCTGCAGTTCTCGCAGAAATACAGATCCTCTGATAGCATCCCGCCGTTTTTGTAATTCGCCCAATCGTACCAAGGATATTGTGTGCGGTTAAAAGCATCTGCCTTGATTAACGCACAGCCCATGCCGCCGCCATGTATACGAACTTTTCTTTGCCCGTTTTCTTTCATTTTGGCGATTTCTTCTGCCGTATACTCGCTTTCCAATGGATAGTTAAAATACGACTGGCCGTTATCGTCTTTCAACTTGCACACGGATGTCCTGCCACGATAAACATTGTCTGTGTCACGGTGAGCATAGTAGCCAAGGCACACATCCACTGGATTGTCCAGCAGATTAACAAGAGCATCATGCGGCAAAACAACATCGTTGTCTACCATCAAGACGTAATCATAGCCTCCGTTGATGGCAAGCCTCGCAATCTTGTTTCTTGCCGTCGCGCAGTCATACCCGCGCACAAACTCAAAGGCCGCATCTACACCCGACACGTCCAGATCATAGATTGACTTGAACGTGTCCGGGTAGATGTTTTCAAACGTCGGAACAGCTATCAGAATCCTCATTTTTTACGCACTGGTCGCTCCGGTAGCACCCTGGGCTCCCGTGATCGTGCCCTTCACGACACCGGCGGCATACTCAACGAAGAACTGCACACCAGACATGACCAGGCTCTCGATCTGCGCCCGCTCCTCGTTCTGGTAGCCGGACTTCATGCCGACAACGCCCAGCTCATCAGCAGTCAGGGAGAAAGCGTCGGCGATGTCGCCGTTCATCGTCAGGAAGTACATGACAATGTTCTGCTTCGCGGTGGCGACGAAGGTTCCAGCAGTGACCTGGCTGGTCAGGATGACGGTGCCGAGGCCCAGGAAGTTCTCGATGTAGTTGAGGCCGAAAGCGGTCTGCACGGTGATGTTGGCAGCGCCCAGATAGTCGCCACAGTCGACGGGGTTGACGAAGTACACAGCCTCAGCCGCATCATCCTCATACTTGATCTGCAGCTGTGCCCAGGCAGCAGCGAGGGCAGCCTGCAGGCCAACGCCGGAAGCAGTAGCGGCGCCGGTGATGGAGCCGTTGATCAACGTGAAGAAGTCGGTACGAACACCCTTCTGCACAGCGCGGAGCAGGGCAGCATCAGTCTCACGGACGGCCGCCTCATAGCCGGACTTCTTAATGGCCTCGGCGGAAACGGCTTTTCGCCACTTCTTCAGGGTGATCTCACCAACGGCAGACTTCGTGGTTGCATACTGGCTCAGGGGGATGATCTCACCCTCAGGAACGGAGCCACTCTGCAGAGTTCCGCTGGTGGTGTACATATACATGGTGGTGCCTTCCATCATGGGGATCTTCCGGGTCACGCCCAGAACCTCAATCAATTTGGCAAGGGAATTGTGCGCGAACTGCTGAACAAAGTCAATCTCGCGGGCCTTCGCCATCTGAGCCGCCTTGATCAGGTTGGTTTCGGCTGCATTAGTTACATTAGTAGCCATTATTAATCCTTTCCGTTCGGATTCGCTCCGAACAATTCAAGATTTTGTGCGATTGCACGCTGGCGTTCACCTGGGTCTTTGATCGCCATGATCTCATCCCTCGTCTGCTTCGCCCCGCCATTCTTCGGAGGATTCGCCGCAGGAACGCCCTGCTTGCTCTGGGTGACAATCAGGCTCTTGAAATCGCCGCCAATCAGCGCATCCAACGCCGCCGTGTCCTTCAGCTTGTCGCCGTCAACCTCTGCCGCGTTGATCTCGTCCTTCACGCCCCGCATGGCAATCTCCAGGTTTGCACCGGTGATCCCCTTGCTTTCAAGATAGGCGCGGACGGCCTTCTGCTTGGCTTCCATGGTCGCTTTCGATTCGACGTCCTTCTTATAGGCCGCAAACGCCTTGTGTTCATCCTCGTACTTCTTTTTGAAGTCATCCCCGGATTTCTCTTTCAAGTCGTCTCGCTCCTTCACGACATCGTCATAGTCGGCGGCCTTGGCCTCTGCCGCTTTGAGCTTGTCCTTCAGCCCGTCAACGGTTTCGGTGTGCATTTCGATGATGGAATCCACCTGTTCGTCGGTCAACCCCATCGCCTTCAGACTTTTTCTGCTAAGAGCCATGATTCGATCTCCTTTTCTTCGGCGGCTGTTCTTTGCCGTTAGATTCTGGTTTTAAGATATACTATTTTCCCCGGCTTGTCAAGGCCGCGTATCATGCGCTGTCCCTTTCAGGTGCGGGGGTTATTATTCCCACGTAACGGACGGGTAGCCGCTTGCGGAATCGGTTATATAAGTCACTTCATTTGCCGTCATAACTCTATAATCTACCGCATGAGCGCACAAGGTAACAACTTGCGAATTTTTCCCGAAGTCATCAACGCCAAAGACGGCAACAATTCCAACATCCATAGCATCGGAAATCTCCTGCCACGTTTTATCCAACGTATGTACATTCCCGCTCACGGTTTCATGCACCACCAGCACCCCGCCGCCGGAGCCACTCGGAGCGGCCCACTGAGGCTCCTTGTTGTCGTCAAGAGATAGCACATCACCAGCAGACGCGGTTTCAGTGGACGGCAAGCTGGAGCCGCCACCTTCTTTTGCGATTTCGTCCAAGAAAACCTCCTCCCGCGTGACGGGCGTTGGCGTGGTTACATCCTGGCCACCGGCAGCAGCCAAGAACATTTCTTTTCGTGTAATAGGATTCATTTTGTTACCTCCGTTTTTCTGGTATTATTTGTGCTTAAGGTCAAGGTCAAGCATTTCCAAATTCTTCCCTTGCAATGCCTTCAAACATGTTCCTGGTTTCCTCAACCGCATTCCGTAACATGTGCTGGGCCTTCTGTTTTGTAGTCCCGTTTTCAACGTACTTTGCGTAATTCCCATCGAGCTCATCCAATGGTACGCCTATAATCACATGACCGCCATTATCCTCTGTTTCGATCTCAACCGTCCATGAATCACGCAAGGCGCCGGTTCGAACCGGTGAATTTTTTCTCGCGCTTTCTTGTACAGCAGTCCCGATTTCAAGCAATGTCTTCTGTGTTGCCGTTTCAATCAATGGCAGTATCTCTTCCAGATTACTCTTAAATTCTACCGTGACCTTCGCCATTTTATCCACTCCTCATAGCTCATTGATTCAATCCTTACAGATTCCGTATCTTCAAAAGAAGATGCCCGCTTGTAGCTCCCGACGACATCCCCCTCACGGGCTGACCGTGTCGCACTTCCTCCCCGTCCGTTTATCCTATACCCTATGCTACACCGACAGTTGCATACCTCCTCCATTATGGAGCAGTTTGGGTCTTTCGGTTTTTTCAACCCGGTGTTATACTCATAGTCCAGATCGACCCACCCCATAGAATCATACTCAATATGGGAATCACGGGTTCGATTGTCAAAGGTACAAATCCACTCTTTTTCAACGTTCAATCCTTCATCAGATGCCCGATACATGGAATCCATGCGTCCCATGCTTTCAGCACCCGTCACCATGTCGGACGCTTGCCGGTTCGATGATTCCAGGTTCCTTTCGGCGGTTTTTCTTGCAGCGTTCTCAAAAATCTTTTTAGCAGCAAGGCCCAGCAACGCCCCGGCAACAACCGTCTTTGTCACGTTCGCCCGGTTCCACTTTGTGTCCTTTTCTTTGTTTACCTCTTGCCGTTCAATCCCGCTGTATTTTTCCGCCTCTTCTTCCGTGACGGGCTTAAATCTATACCCGTTTACGTCTCTTGATATACTCCTGCCTGTCACGTTGTAGTTTTCCGCATACACCGCAGGAGTTCTTGAATTTATGACAGCCGCCGCCTTTTGATTGGCAAGGTACATTTCCTCAGCTATTTTTCGGCACATCTCCTTGAATGCCTTTGATGCCACCATGCTCACAATGAACGCCCGATATTTCTGCTTCGCCTTTTTCTTTTCTTCCTCGGTTTCTGCCGTTTCTATGTTCTCCGTCAGCTCGTCCAGCTTCGTCTTGACAGTGGAATAATAGGCAATCGCCTTCTTGTTGGCTTTCTTTTCAGCAGCGACATAAAAAGCAGACAGCTCACGCCGTATCCTTGCGATTTCCCGGTCTGCCTTTTTGTGCGTAGCCTGCATTTACTTTATTCCTCCACGGTCTCAGCTTCGGGAACGGTTTCCTCTTCTTCATCCTTCGGCGTTTCATAGCGGCTGGTGTCCTCCATCAAACGCTGGGCCTTCACGTCCTTGATCCTGTCAATGTCGCCCAGGATCGTCAGCACCTTTTCCGTCATGTACTCCTCGGACAGATACTCAGCAGCGGCCATGGCGACCTGGATTTCCTCGGCCTTATTGACGATGGTGTCCGGCTGATAGGTCGGCTCATCATCTATGCCCAGCAGATTCAGGAGATTCAGAATGAACTCCGTCACCTGCGTTTCCAGCAGGTTATACTTGATCAGCATGGGTTCATAGGCTGCCCGGATCTGCGTGGCCGTCGCGGCTCCGCTGGCTATGTTCCGGGTATCCAGCGCCATAAAGTCCTCGAACATCTGGTCCCGGAGCCTTGTCAGCGCCATTTCGTTCGGGGTCACGTTCATCTGGATCGACTGCGGAGTAATCGTTTCGTCTCCCTCAGTATGCGCCACGTGGATGGTCTTCAATCGCTCGACAAACGCCTGATCGTCTGCCGCGTCCATGCCACCGGCGTTCTGGATCACCCAGTAGAGCAGGTTACCCTCGTCCACGTTGTTCACCAGCCCGGACATCATGAGATCGTAGGCGTCAATGCTCTGCCGCCCGCCCACCAGCTCAGACTGATGGTTCACGTTATACATCGGGATCACCGGGAATGACGGCCAATTCTGCCCAGCATAAATCTCCTTGCCGGTCGCTTCGGACGTTCCGACCACCTGGACATAGGGCTGCTTTTCGGTCAGCACGGTCATATCCTCGCCCCTGCGCCGGATATAGTCCGTCCATCCGTCCTCCTCAAACAGGGCTGCCCTCAGCGGCTTCGATTCGTCAATCTGCCACCAACGGACACCGGCCCGGAGTGATCCGTTCTCCTCATCGTACAGCGGAGCGAACGCGGGACGGCCATCACCTCCGGCCAGTCCGTACACTTCCAGATGGTCCACGTTCCAGAAGCCAAAACCAACACCGCCATTCAGCGCAACGGTCAAAAGCCGCTTTAAATCGTGGTCGAACATCTTGCCCAGCGTTTCCTTGGTTTTCGCGTCACCGAAATTCACGCCGTTCCCCAGAAGGAACTGCACCGCCTGATTGATGAAGTAGAAGTAGAACCGGCACGGTATTTTATTGTTCGGTTTAAACGGGTCATTCATCGCACGGCCCAGCACATCATATACAATCTGCTGCGCCCGCATGATCGACGGATTCATGTGCTTGTAGTACAGTTCAGCGTCAGCCGCCGTCCGGTATTCTGCCTTTGACTTCGCCTCCGAAATAACCGACAGGACAAACGCTATCCTGTCCTTTTCGTTTTCCCCCACAGCCTGGAGGTCCTGAAATGTCCGCATATATAATTCCCCCAATATGCAAAAGTTTTTTTGTCAAAAGCCCCCATTTCTTCGGCTGCTTCTAAACACATTATACTGGTTTTTTGTTTTCATGCAACAATCTTTTTAATACAAGCCGCCATAGATTGACCTATACCCTTCATTGTTTGCCTTGTTCAGCAGGAGCCGCGCAAGACAGGCAGCAGAATCCGGGGCATCGTCATGGTCGGCTCCTTCGTTGTAGTCACAAATCTGCGATATATAATCTTCATCGGTTCCCTCAACAAAAGACAGATCAGGCCATGCCTTTTTCAGGAAAGTCGTTATTTTCATGGCCTTGTTTTGCGTTTCGGTATATGTCGCCACTTTCATGCCCAGTTTCCGCAATTCTTTCGCCACGAAACCCTTGTCTGCGTTGTCCTCGGTGTACAGCTTCCCACACAGAAAACGGTCATAGTCTGCCTTTATTTCCTGGTAGCAATCTTCAACATGCTTTCGCTTCATCCGGCCATACAGATAATACTTCCCATCGTGCTTTGTCATAATGCTCCACGCCGTGTAGTCCTCGCCATAGAACGCCGAATCCACGTGCATGATGCCATTCAGCACCGTTGCAGGATTGGCCCCGACAACCGGCGACATGAAGATTATATCATCATCGGCAATTATTTTTAACTCATAGTTGCATGCGAACAGGGCAGCCGTCATGGACTTGCGGAGGTGCGCCAGTTTTTCTTCTGACAAAATGCCGGTCGTTTTGTAGTCGTACACATGGATGTTGTCCATCAAGGTGAAAACATCGTCCTTGTGCCATCTTGTCCCCAAATTTATTATCCTGCCGCCGGGGTTTCTTATGTTCTGCAATTCTTGATACTGCAGCTTTGTCTTTTCCCGTTCGGCCCTGCTTGCCCGGTCGTTCACGTTGCAAATATCATCCGTTATGACAATGGGAGCATGCTTGCCAGTGATGGAAGATTTCAAGCCAATGCCCAAGAGCTGCGGCGCACCCATTGGCGACTTCCATATGTTGGTGCTGATATTGTCCTGTGCGCTTTTCAACACTTCAAGAGGAACGCCATGCGCCAGAAAGCAAATATCGCTCATGATCTGCAAGGATAAAACCTTTTTTACCATGTTTATCATTTCCACCACGTCATTGTCCGCTTTGCGCAGGAAAATGATATTATCCGTTGGCTGGAATACCATCAAAAGCCCGATGGCCACAGCAAGACAAGAGGACTTGTAGCCTCCACGATGGGCCAGCAGGGTATAATCTCCGTCACCGAAAACCATCTCCCTGATCCACTCACCGTGAATAGGCTTCAAGTCCTTAAACCCAGCCGCTATGCCTATCCGTTCAGGATGGTTATATATCAGCTTTGCGATCTCATCCGTCATTTTTCGCTATTCCGTCAAACAGGCTTTTCAGCCGCGCAGTGGATTCCTCTATGTTGACATCGGTTTTCATTTCAACCTTGTCCACCGGCTTCTGTCCAGCTGTATCACGCAAAATTTCAAACGCCCGAATGTTTCCGTTCCATGCCTGTTGAAACAGTTTCGCGGCAATAGCTTCCGTTCCTGTTACCTTGCCAATAACATTACCGTTTTTGTCCTTTTGCTCGTACTCTTTTTCCAACAAGGCTTCAAGGGCCATTCGAAGGTCACGCTTTCGCCGCCGCGCTTCGCCAGATGCGGCCCCGCCTTGCTGTGCAATCTTCGCCTGTTCCTCACCTGCTCGGAATTGCGTTGCTTTCCCCTTTTCCAGGTTCGCTTCATTCGCCATTCATCTCACCAACCCCCACTCAGCAAACTTCTCAAACCCGCCAATGACGCTGATATACTCCCGCGCAATCTCCATGATCTCGAAATAAGGCTTCCCATCAATCATCTCGTCACCGATAGCGCAGGACAGTTCCACCACTTCATTCTCACGCTGAGCTTTCAGCCATGCGTACACGTTCACACTCACGTCAGCCTTCGACAGATCCTTTCCATGCAGGCCACCGCCGGTCACGGAATCGGCCATATCGCTCCCCAACTTTCGGTTCGTCGCACCGGAATCCACATCAATGCCGCCCGTCCAATAGCCAAGAGGATTGATCTCCGCTTTCTGCACGAACGGCATCAAACGCAGTTCTGCCCAAATATCATCCTCCATGGCGTTGCTCTGACACACGATCACACGGTCACCGTCAATGATATATTTACCATCGCACTCATAACGATCATACAATTCCTTAGCAAGAATACAAAGATAATTCTGTTCGTCAGTAACAGGCACGCCCTTAAAAATGCCATTATCCCCGCAACGAGGATTTGATCTGTTCGCCTGGTTCAAAGCAAGGTGCTTGTCCTGCGGCACTTCCACATACTCCACACTTACGCCATCTCCAACAATACGATTGACGGCAGCCTTTACCGCATCAACATCCAACCTGACAGACGTCTCAGCTATAATATTGCAACGGCCATGCCCGATCAGCACCTCCACTGCGATCCTCGGATTCTCCTCAACGGCATACGCCATATCCACCAACGCTCCCGCAATGCGGTCCGCCAATTTATCAGGGTGACAAGGGTTCACTTTCTCAAACATATTATTTCTCCTTTAGCCATTGATTCCATATTTCATTTGCTACTTGTGCCATCATGACAGGAGGGACGCTCATGCCGCAAATATATTGTGCTGACTGATCTAAAAAATCATAGTCTTGCGGAAAAGTTTGGCAGTTTGCATAATCTTTGTCACTCAGCCATAATCCGTCACACATTCTAAAATGGCATCCACTTGAAACTACAGTATATCCAACATCTTCATCATGCCAAATTGTGTTGTTATAACCACTTTCTTTTCCTCTAACTCGTTTTGTAATATCTCCAATGCTTTTGTCTGTCTTAATTCTATATTTTAATAATTCTTTATATATTCCGTTTTTTTGCAAACGGTTTCCCGTGCTCAGTTCTTACTTGTCC
>JAEEGL010736221.1_pt1 | contig 17813 bp, 6 predicted proteins | sample 9134231 | NCBI WGS metagenome assembly JAEEGL01 (sample SAMN16246548, study PRJNA631951) | gut metagenome | biome: gut microbiome; feature: rumen; material: fiber-attached | host: Bos | place: Iran: Karaj | collected 2018-10 | reverse complement strand
TTTACTATTAAAGAAAAATTAGAAAAAGAAGAAGAAGAAATGAAAAAAAAAAGTGAAAAGGAAAAGTCAACATTTCCTAGTTTTAATTTCCCTTCATCAGGGAATAAAGGATTATTTGATCAAATTATCCCTAAAAATAATGAAGATGATTTAAAAGATAAAGATAAAAATGAAATAATGTTTCCTTTAAATAATAATCAAACATCAAATAATAATAAAATAACAAATAATATACCTAATCCATTTAAAACAGATAATAGTTTTCAAAATACTAATCCAGTTGAAAGTCCATTTAAAAAAGATAATATTTTTCAAAATAAAAATCCAGTTGAAAATCCATTTAAAACAGATAATACTTTTCAAAATAAAAATCCAGTTGAAAATCCATTTAAAACAGATAATACTTTTCAAAATAAAAATCCAGTTGAAAATCCATTTAAAACAGATAATACTTTTCATAATACTAATCCAATTGAAAATCCATTTAAAACAGATAATACTTTTCATAATACTAATCCAATTAAAAATCCATTACAATCATTACAAATTAATAATAATGATAATAATAATAATACTCAGAATCCACTTTTTACCAAATATATCTCTGATAATCCTTTTGATAATCAAAAAAAAAAAAATGAAAAAAATTTACAATCTGAAACAATAAATAATATACCTGGATTTAATGAAAATAAAAATGAAAATATAAAACCTGAAAATAAAGAAATAAAATTGGGATTAAATAATGATAATAATAATGAAAATATAAAACCTGAAAATAAAGAGATAAAATTAGGATTAAATAATGATAATAAACAAATTGGAAATCCAACATTTAAATGGGGATTCAAAAAACAAGAAGATAATCAAGAAACAAACAATAAAGATAATATAAAAAATGAAAATAAAGGTATAAAATGGGATTTTAATTTGAATAAAAATGATGATATAAAAAATGAAAATCAAGGAATAAAATCGATCTTTAATTTGAATAAAAATGATGATATAAAAAATGAAAATAAAGGTATAAAATGGGACTTTAATTTAAATAAAAATGATGAGACAAAAAATGAAAATAAAGAAGATATAAAATCAGGAATTAATTTAAATAAAAATAATGAGATAAAAAATGAAAATATAGTTATAAAATGGGGATTTCAACCAAATAAAAATGATGAAAAAGAAGATGAAATAAAAAAAATTAACATTAAAGATAATAAAGAAATAGATGATGATAAAGAAAAAAATGCATTTAAATGGGGATTTGAACAAAATAAAAATGAAAAAATAAAAGAAAAAGATAAACCAAAAATAACATTTGATTGGGGATTTAATAATGAAAAAGATAATGATGATAATAATACAAAAAAAATAGAACAAAACAAACTTGAACAACAAAATTGTATATTTCAAGCACCAAAAACAACTAATTATGAACCAATATCTTCAAATATAAAATTTGGAGTTGATGAAATTAATACACCAAAAAAAGAAGAAAATAAAGAAAATAAAAATGAAATAAAAAAAGAAGAAAAAATAACTTTTGGTTATAATCCAAATAATAATAATGAATATAAACCAATATCACAAAATATTCAATTTGGATTAAATAATATGAATGATAATTTAAATATAAAAAAAGAAGGAGATAATAAAAATAAATTTGGATTTTTACAAAATAAAAATGAAGAAGAAAAAATAAATGAAAATAATATAAATAAAGGAAATAATATTATTAAAAATGAATTTAAATCTTTTCCAGGTTCTGATGAGAAAATTTCTTTTGGAAATAAAGAAAGTAAAAATGATTCTCCAATTATAGAAATATTAAATAAAGAAACTGAAAATATAAAAGAAGAAAAAGAAATAAAACCAAATGAAAAATTAATTGAAGATAAAAATATTAAATCAAATGAAAAATTATTTGAAAAAGAAATAAAACCACAATTTATTAATAAAGATGAAATATCACAAAAACCTAAAATATTTGATGATGTCAAAACTGGAATATTTTCAAATAATCCCTTTGATTCAGTTAATAAAGATGGAAATTTATTTGGAAAAAATCAAAAAGGTTTATATAATAAAGATGATAATAAAGAATTATTATTTAATCCTCAATTAAATAATGGAAAAATATTTGATACAAATATATTTAATAAAGGAGGATTATTTGGTAATAATAATTCACTTTTATCAGGAAATAATTATTTAAAAACAGAAAAAAAAGATGAAAATAAAAATGAAAATTTGAATGAAATGACAAATGATAATAAAGAAAAAGAAGAATATATTTCAATATTTAATCAACCAATTCAAAATAAAAATAATGATTTATTTAAATCAACTTCAGGAAATGAAAAAGAAAAAATAATATTTCCAAAAATATGTACTTTTAATATTGATAAACCAAATATAAAACCACCAATTCTTTTATCACCAAAAAATAAATGTTCATTAAATTCATTAATTAATTTAATTGATAAACAAATATTAGAAAAAAATAATAATGTTACAATAAAAAAATATGTAACTAATCCACCAACAGGAAAAAAATTAAATGAACAATTCTTTGAATCAATTGATTTAAAAGTAATTGAAGATGAAGAAAATAAATTAAAAAAAAAAGAAAAAACAAAAGGATATTCAATTACATCAAATAAAATTATTATTAATGATACACCAAATCCAAAATTAGATCATATTATCAATGAAAATGTTAATAAGTCATTAACAGATAAAAAAAATGATAATAAAAATTTATTTAATATTCCTAATAATAATATTAATGGAAATCAAATTAAAAAAACAAATATTAAAATATTTAAAGTTGATAAACCAAATAAAAAATTAGAAATAAATATTAAAGATAATATAAAAAATTTAAATTCAATAAATGAAATTGAAAAAGGAAAAAAATCAAATATAAATAATGAAAGTGATGGAAAAAAATATTATAATGAAATGTTAAAAATTGGAAGTAAATCAAAATCATTAAAAGAAGATGATGACGATGATAAAAATAATGATAAAGAAATTTTTGAAGAAACAAATAAAGAAAATGAATTTATTTCTAAACTTCAAGAACCAAATATTAATACTCAAAAAATTCAACCAGTTGATTATGAAATTAAAAAAAATGATTCACCAATATTTAGTGAAAACAATAATGAACAAAATAATGATATTTTAAATGATACACCAAATGAAAAATTAAATCTTGATGTTAAAAATAATAATTTAAGTGAACAACTTCAAAAAATTGAAAGAGAAAAAAATAAAAATGAAAATATAAAAGATTTATTTTCAAATTCTACTTCAGGTACAAATCAATTATTTTCTCCATCAAACAATCCTTTTTCAAAAGATGCAAAAATTGATAATGAATTTATGAAAATTGGAAGTAATTTACAAATTAATAATAATAATCCATTTTTAATAGATAATAATGATAAACAATTTCCTAAAGATAATCCATTCAATAAAAATACTGAACAATTATTTAAAGATAATAATCAAAATAAAAGCAGTATTTTTAATTTTAATAATAATCCATTTAATACAAATTCAAATCAAAAAAATATTGATGAAAAAAATATTAATAATAAACAAAATGAAATTAAAAAAATTGAGGAAAAAAAATTACCTACTCTCAATGATATTATTAATATAGAAAAACCAAATGATAAAAAAGAAAATGATTTAGATTTTGGATTTAATAAAACATTTATTAATAATACTAATATAAAAAGTCCATTTGGTGATATTTCATCAAAAAATAAAGAAAGTACAATATTTAATAATAATAATAATAATAAAAAAGAAGATATAGATAATAAAAATAAAAATAATATCTTTCCTTCATTTAATCAAAATAATTCATCAAATATAAATAATCCTTTTGATGAAAAAAATAAAAAAGAAAATACACAAAAACAAACAGAAATTAAATGGGGATTTTTAAATGGAAATAAAAATAAAAATGAAAATAATAATATTATTACAAACCTTACAGGTGGTGATAAATCCCAAATTAATAATGAAAAACCAGAAGATAATATTAATAAAAATAAAAATGTCAATGAAAATATAATTAAAAAAGATTCTAATTTAAAAGAAAACGATAAATCAAATGAAATAGAAAAGAAAAAAGAAAATTTAGGATTGAATTTGCAAGGAATTACAGGAAAATTTGATATTAATAAAAATAAAAATAAAGAAGAAAGTTCAATAAATGATAATGAAAAAGAAAAAATAAAAAATAATAACCTTAATACAACAAATAAAACAACTGTATTTAAATGGGGATTTGAGAAAGAAACAAATAAGGATAAAAATAATTCTGTACCCATAAATCTGAATAATATTAATACACCAATTCAAAAAAATATTGATAATGTAAAAAATGAAAATATATCTAGTAATTCTAATATTATAACAAAAGAAAATGAAGATAAATTACATAAACCTGATATTAAAAAAGATAATGATATAAAAAATTTATTAGATAATGAAAAAAATATATATTTAACTAAAGAAATACAAGAAGATAATGATTCGAATGAATTAAGTGAAAAAGAAAAAATAAAAGAATCAAATATTTCAAGTAATAATGAATTAAGTGAAGAAAAAAAAATAAAAGAATCAAATATTTCAAGTAATAATGAATTAAGTGATTTAAATAATATAAATAAAGAAGAGAATAATTTTATGGATATTGAAGATAATGAAACAAAAGAAGAAAAAGAACCCAAAAATAAAATTAAAAAAGATATTAAAAAAAAGTTTGAAAATGAAGAAAATACAAATAGTGAAAAAAAAGAAAATGAAAGTGAAAGTGAAAGTGAAAGTGAAGAAAATATAAAAGAGAAAAAATCAATAAAAGAAGAAAATATAAATAATAATATTAAAGATTCAAACATTAGTTCAAATAAAAATAAAAATCAAAAACCTTTATGCAATGATAATAATCAATTTACTTTATTTAATAATAATTCTAAAGAAACATCTTTAGGATTATTAAATAAAAATAATTTAACTGATTCTCCAAATAAAGATAATTCAAATAAATTTAATAAGAATAATTCAATGAATATAAATAATCCATTTGCTAATTCCAAAATAAATAATAAAAATAATTCAATACTTAATAATAACGAAAAAATAGATAATAATTCCTTGATTAATCAAAATATTTCTTCAAGTAAAATTGAACAAAATAAACATAAAACAGATATAAATAACAATAAAATAGAAACACCTTTAATTAATTCAAATGAAAACAAACCATTAATAACACTTAATGAACAAATTAAATCTGACAATTATAATATTAAGAGTAATGATAATAATATTAATCAAAATAATGAAATTAAAACTAAAATTCCTGAAAGAATTGTTAATGATAATAAAAATGCAAAAGATGATGAAGAAAATCAAATTTCAAATCAAAATGTTTTATCAAAAAATAAAGATATAGAAATAGAAAATGAAATTAAAAAATCAGGATTAAGTAATTCAAATATTTCAAATAATTTAGAAAATATTAATAAAGAAATAGAAACCCCAAATGGAGAAAAAGGAAAAAAAGATATTAATAATATTAATATAAATGAAAATATAAATTTTAAATGGGGATTTTCAAACAATAATATAAATAAAGATCATAATTTAACAAAAAGTAAAACTCTTGGTGAAGTAAAAATAAATGATTTTAATTTTGGTAATAATAATTCAACATTTCCAATTAAAAATAATAATCAAAATGAAATATTCAGAGCTAATAGTGAGATTAATTCAAATGAAAGCAATAAAAATAAATTTGATAATAATAATATTGAAAATGATGATGAAAATAAAAAATTTGAAGATGATGATAGTAAAAAAAAACCATATACTAATTTAATTGATCAAAATATAAATAAAACAAAAGAAAATGAAGATAAATTACATAAACCTGATATTAAAAAAGATAATGATATAAAAAATTTATTAGATAATGAAAAAAATATATATTTAACTAAAGAAATACAAGAAGATAATGATTCGAATGAATTAAGTAAAAAAGAAAAAATAAAAGAATCAAATATTTCAAGTAATAATAAATTAAGTGAAGAAAAAAAAATAAAAGAATCAAATATTTCAAGTAATAATGAATTAAGTGAAAAAGAAAAAATAAAAGAATCAAATATTTCAAGTAATAATAAATTAAGTGAAGAAAAAAAAATAAAAGAATCAAATATTTCAAGTAATAATGAATTAAGTGAAGAAAAAAAAATAAAAGAATCAAATAATTCAAGTAATAATGAATTAAGTGATTTAAATAATATAAATAAAGAAGAGAATAATTTTATGGATATTGAAGATAATGAAACAAAAGAAGAAAAAAAACCCAAAAATAAAATTAAAAAAGATATTAAAAAAAAGTTTGAAAATGAAGAAAATACAAATAGTGAAAAAAAAGAAAAAGAAAATGAAAGTGAAAGTGAAAGTGAAGAAAATATAAAAGAGAAAAAATCAATAAAAGAAGAAAATATAAATAATAATATTAAAGATTCAAACATTAGTTCAAATGAATTTAATGATTTTGAACATGATATTCAAAAATCTTTTAATTCAAATAATCAAAAACAAGACAAAGAAAATAATTCAACTCTCATCAACGAAAATAAAAATAATTTAACAAATAATATAACAAATAATAATAATAAATTAACACCTAAAGAAAATAAAAAAAGTAAAATTAATGAATCAATTAATGAAAATGATGATAAAATGGATATCGAAAATGATTTTAATATAAATAATAATAAAGGAAATATTAATATACCTAAAAGAGATAATGATAATTATAATAACATATATACTAATATAGAAAAATCAAAAAATAAAGATAATAATAGTAATATTGAAAATAAAAGTAATGATCTAATACAAAAAAGTTACAGTGAATCTGAATCAGATAAAGATGAAAAGAAAAATAAAAATAATAATGAAATTAATCAAAATAAGAATAAAACATTTGTTAATTGTCCAAAACAAGGTCATATTCAAGACTTTTTAAATAAAGGAAATAGTTCTGAATTTAATAAAAATAAAGCTAAAACTTTTAGTGATAATTCAAAAGAAGATTTAAATGATGATAATAAATCAAAAAAAGAAATAATTAAACCAGAACAAAATGAAACTAATATTATTATTAATGAAAATAAAAAAGATAATAATATCTTAGGTTTAGAAAATATACAAAGTAAAGATAATAATAACATAATTTCATCATCTGATATAAATGATATAAATAATCAAAATAAAAAAGACTCACTAAATAATAATAATATAAAAGATAATTCAAAACATTCAGAATTTAAGAAAAGTAAAACGTCAAATATTCCAAAAAATTTAGGAATGTTTAGTAAAAAAAATACTGAAGTATTACCAGAATTTGGAAAGAATAATATGAATAAAAATAACACTCAAAATTTATATGACAATATCTCTAAGTTTAAGAATGTAACATCAAATATTAATAATAATGAAAATTTTAATCAAAACCTTAAAAAAAATTCAAATGAACAAATTGAAATTGAAGGTAGAAAATCTAACTTAAATAGTAGTATTGAAGAAGAAAAAAAACAAAATGAAGATAGTATTAAAAAAATTGAAAATAACAATATATTAAATGAAGAAAATATATTAAATAATCCTTCCCATACTTTAAGTGATAATAAAGAAATAATAAATTCAAATAACAATTCTGAAAATGATGATAGTAATAAAAGTTCATCATATAAGGAAAAATCAGAATCAAGAGTTGATTTAGAACAAAATAATAATTTAGAAGAAGAAGAGTATTATTTAAATTATTTAATTGATAATTGTAAGGATTCTCCAATTGAAATTAAAATGATAATAAATAATAAACCAAAAAAGATGGTAATACCAATTAATGGATATAAATTTATTTTACAATATATAGGAAGTGATATTGAACCTAAAAATATTAATAAAATAATAAAATCTTCATTAAAATGTAATATAGTAAGATTATTGAAAACAATAAAGAAATATCGTTTATCAACAAATGATGATATTAAAGAACTTCTTAGTAAAAAGAAAATATTATATCTTTTAAATAATGATGAAAAAAAAAATACAAAAGAAATTATCAATTCAAGTAATAGTTCAAATGAAATAAGTACTTTTAAAAAAAAATCAAATTTAATTTTAGACGATAAATCTAAAAGAAATTATTCAATACAAAATTATTGTGAAGCTCTTGAAGAAATTTATAAATGTTATTCATACATAATTAAATTTTTAAATTATAATTGTGAGCCTAAAACAAAAATAATCTACAAAAAAAATATAAGTAATGATGAAAATAATTCAAATGAATATAGCTCTGATATTATTAATATAAGTAAAGAAAGAAAATTAAATCCTAATGAAGAGAATGAAAATTATAGATCATCAATAAATTCAGATAATAATAATATTATTTCAGAAAAAAGAATATTTTTTTTTAGAGTATTATTTTTTCTAATCTACTTTTCTTTAATGATTCTATTTTTTATTTTGAATTGGAATTAAAAAAAATATTATTATTAAATATAAACTTAAAAATTATTTTTAATATTTATATTAAATTGATTTCTTTTTAAAAAAAACAATTTTTAAAATTATTTTTTATTTAAAACAAAATATTTTTTAAATTATTTTTTATTTAATAAATAAAAAGAATATGAAAAAAAATGAAATATTACAATCTCCTTCAAGTAACTCATCATTTTCATCTACAGCAAAATTTCCTGAACAAATAAAGAAAGAAAATAAAGATTCAAATGAACATAATAAAATAAAAAATATTACATATAAAAAAATAACACCTCCTCCAAGAAAAAATATAAGAAGTGGAAGTATAAAACCAATAAGAAATAAAAGTAATGATAAACATTCAAAAGATTCTTCAGATATGAAAAAAACAGATAAAAAAGGAAATTTTACTTTTAAAAATTTTTATAATACAAGAAAAAAATATAAAGATTATTTTCAAAATAAATTATCTTCATCTCAAAATTTAAGTGGAATAATAAAAAAAATAAGAAATGAAAATTCAAATAAATTCATTTCAACATTATCATATAAATTTAATGAAAGTTTTAATAAAGATGGAAAAAAAAATATGGACTCTTTACAAAAAATGATTGATTTATTAAATAAATTTGAGAAAGAAATATTAAATAAAGAATTAGAAGAAAAAGAATTTGTTAAAAGTGAATTAAATGATAATTTAGAGAAGATTAATGAATATATTAAAACACTTAAAATAAAGAAAAAAAAAGATGATTATGAACAATTTAAATTGCAGAAAAAAGTAAATATATTAAATTATGTGAGACAAAAATATAAATATTGTGATAAAGAAGTATTAAAAATAGTAAATGAAATAGATGAATTAAGAAATAAAAAAAATGATATTAATAATGATACAGTTAAAATAAGAGAAAAAGCTTTTATTGAATATAGTAATATAATAAAACTTAAAAATGATGTTTGTGAAATGAATAAAAAAATAACTGAAGTTCAAAGAGATAGAGAAGCAATAATTCCAGGAATAAATTTATTAAATAAACATAATCATGAAATTAAATCAAAATTATCATCTCAAGAACATTTTAATAGTAATTTTATGTTAAATATGACCGAAATGATTGAAAATTTTTATAATAAGTAAAAAATGTATATTTTTCTATATAATATACATATATATAATTTTTTTTTTGGAAATAGAATATAAATAAATTTATTTAAAAAAATAGTGATAGGTAATTATAAATAAAAAATTAAATAAAATTAAATTAATTTTCTTCTATTTTTTCATATTCATTTAAATCCCATATTTTAATTAAACTATCATCACTTCCAGAAGCAATCCATCCATTTCCAATATCACATAAGCATAAAACTTCATTTGAATGACCTAATAAATTTTTATAATTAATATATTTTATAATTTTCTCATTATCATTAATTAAAAATTCTTTCCATATTTTAATACTTTTATCCCATGAAGCACTTATAATTTCATTTTTATTATATGATATTATACTTTGAATTGCTTGAGTATGACCAATTAATTTTTGTTCTTGTATTTTATCTTTTAAATTCCATATTATTATTGTTCTATCATATGACCCTGATGCCATATAATTTTCTTTTAATAAAGTTAAACAATAAATCCATCCATTATGTCCTTTTAACTCATATTCTTTTTCTTTTTTTTCTATATTCCATACTTTAATTTCTTCAAAAGAAGAACTTGCAAATTCATTTTTATTTAATAATATTATATCATATATATATTTAATATGACCTTTTATAATTATTTTATCTTTTTTCATATTCAAATCCCAAAATATTATTTTACCATCAAATGAACATGAAATTATTTGTGATTTATCTTGTAATTCTATTACTTTATTTACTGAATTATTATGTCCTTTTAATGTATATAATTCCTTTATTTCATTTAAATTCGAAATATCCCAAATTTTTATTGTTTTATCTTTTGAACATGAAACTAAATTTCCATTTTTTAATTGTAAAAGATTATTTACTGAATCTGAATGAGCTTTTATTGATTTTCTTAAAAAAAAATTGTTTAAATTTAATTGATTTTTTGTTGATATTTCAGATTTATCAAAATTAAAATCCCAAAATTTAATTGTTTGATCTGATGAAGAGGATACTAATTTTCCATTATTTAATTGAATTAAACTTAAGACACTCCAAGAATGTCCTTTTAAAGTTAATTCACATTTAATATTTATTTTATCTTCTAATTTATTAGAATTTTTCCTTTGAATAAATGATTGATTTTGAATTTCTTTATTTTCTAAAGAATTTGTAATAATTGTAAAATCTAATCTTTGATTAGTTTCTAAATTTTTCATTATTTCATCTATTGAGTTTAATAATGTTTCACTTGAAAAAAAATTAAATTTAAAATCTATAAATTCATAATTTATTTTAGATAAATAATTAATATTTGAATCAAATGTATTATGTGATATTTCTAAATCCTTATAAAATTGGAAATATAATAAATTAATTATTCTAAATAAAATTCCTATTTTATATATATTATCATATAATATTGATACATATTTTGAACACATTTGATTTAAATATTCTGTTAATTGTTCAACTCTTCCTTTGACAAAAAATATTTCATCATTATATATATTTGTTATATATTTTTCTTTTTGAGATAAAAAATGTGAAAAATTAGTATAATCTTTAAATTTTAAATTATTTTGAAGTAAATTCATATGTTTTTCAAATTTATCAAAATCAACATTATTATTATCTTTATGATTACAATATTTTATATCTTTTAAGCATTCTTCACATAATAAGTTATCACATTTTTTGCAATATATCAAATAATTTTTATTGTGAATCTTACATATATTTTTTTTTGAATCAAATATATGTTCATTTTTAATATTATGTTCATTATTTTTGTCTTTATGACTATTATAACATAATTCACATAAATTTAAATTACAATTTTCACAAAAATGTTCAAATTTTAAATTATGTTTATTACATAATTGAATTGGATTTTGAGTATAATTATAAGCTTTTAAAAGATTAATTAAATCATCTAATGCAATATTCATAATTCCTTTTCGTTCACAATTACAATTGATTTTTAAATTATTTTTACTAAATATTTCAGATGATATATAAGAAAATTGTTTTTCAATAAGTATATGAATAAAACATTTATAACATAATTGATGATTACAAGAAAATGAAATTATATTAATTTTTCCATTATTATCTTTAATTTCATTTATTTTACAATTACATTCATAACATTTAGAAAAATCAAAATTATCAACCATTTAAATTTGAATTTAAAGAAAAAAAAATAAAAAAAATAAAAATAAAATTAAAAAAAAATAATAGAATAATAAAAAAAATAATGATAAATGTTTTAAATTTAGAATTTGGTTTTAATAAAAATAATACAAGTAAAGAAAAAACAATATATAATAAGGGAAATATAATAAGACCATTGACATCAAAACAAAAATTAGAAAAAGAAATGAAAAAAGAAGAAAATGAAATAAAAATATTAAAAAGACCAATTCAAAGTGCAAGAGTAAAATTATTAAAAAAAAAATTTGATGAAGATCCAGATGCAGGTAAATTTTATATAGGTGATATTTTAAGATCATCATTTGAAGAAAATGAATTAGAAGACACAACAGAAATTAATCCAGATCCAAATATAAATAAAAAAAATTATTTATTAAAAATTGGTAAACTTAAAATTAAAAAAAAACCAAAACCAAAACCTTATTTACCTCCAGATTCAGTTTATGAAAGTAAAAAAAAAGATGATAAAAATAAAGAAAATATTAAAAGAGAACTTCAAAGAACTATTAATATTTATAAAGAAAATATAAGAGTTGAAAATAAAATTATTGATATGATTAAAAATAGTAAATTTATTAATGATGATGAAGAAATTAAAGTTAAAAATAAGAAATATGAATTTATTGAAAAAGAAATACAAATTTTAAAAGAGTTTAGGGAAAAATATAAAAAAGAAAAAGAAAAATTAAAGAAAAATAATGAAAATAAAAATAATAATGATAAATTTCAATTTTTAGAAGAAGAAATTAAAGGAGATAATACAGAGTTTATTCCTAATAATAATCAAAATAATAATGTTCAAAAAGAAAAAATAAAAAAGAAAAAAAATAAAAAAGAAAAAAATGAAGAAAAGGAAAAAGAAAAAGAAATAAAAATTGAAAAAGAATATGAAAATGAAGAAAAGATATTAAAAGAAAAAGAAAAAAATAAATTAAAATTACCAAAAGATCCTATATTAAAAACTTATAATAAAATAGCAAAAATGGATCAAGAAAAAAAATATAAAAAAGCAGAAGAGGATATAAAAAGAGATAAAGAAGCTTGTGAAAAAATACAAGAAAAAATATTAGATATAACACAAGAATTAAAAAAAAATGTAATATCAACAAAAATACCAAAACAAATATTATCAAATAAACAAAAATTAGAATCAAAAGAAAAAGCAAAAAAATTAATTGATGAAATAAAACAAAATATTAATATAGATGATTTTGATATTGAAAATTTAACTCCTGAAGAACAAAAATTAATAAAAGGAAGAAAGAGATATCAACCAAATAAAAAGAAAAAGAAAAGATATGAAAGAGATATAAATAAAATAAAAGAAAAAAATGAAAATGATATTATATATAAAAACTCAGTTGAAACTATTAATAAATTAAGAGATTCACAAAATAATTTAGACAATGTTTTTAAAGAAATTCATAAAATTGGAAGAGAATATAAAAAAGTTAATCAAGATTTTAATAATAAATTAATGTTTTCTGATGCATTTTTAAATAATTTAAATAGAGGTAAAAAAATAAATTTAGAAAAAATTTCAAATAAAGAAAATACTACTTTTAATAATAAAAAAGATATATTTGATTATATGTATTTTGGTAAAGAAGAAAAAAAAGAAACTAAAAATGAATCATTTTCAGAAACTGAAAACACAGAAGAAATAAATTATCATCATCCATTTTTAGTTTATGATTAAATTTTTTTTTCTATATATATATATTAAATTAAATAAATAAATATTCAATAAAAAAAATAGAAAAAATAAAATATGGATTTGTCTAATTTATTTCACGAAGAAGATACATTTGATTATTTTTTAACATTTGAAGAATATCCTCATTTACATATTCATCATAATCACTCAAATCCTCATATTAATAATTTCTATAGTTTAAGCAGAAATTCAAGAGGAAGAAGACTTTTTCTATATGAAAATTATTTATTTGGAAGAAGAAGAATTAATAATAATTTAAGTATAAGGAATAAATGTCAAAAATTAAAGAAAGAATTTGGAAAATTTTTTACACAAACTATTTTAAATTTACATAAAAATAAACTTTTAACTATTTTTAGATTGAAATCTGGTTATAAACATTTATTGTTGTTATATCAATATTATTTGAATAAAAAAAAAGATTATAAAGATGAAGAATTTTTAAAATGTTTTCCTTCTGTAAGAAAATTATATTTATTTATTAAACAAGATTATGAACATTTTAATGAAAAAAAAAATTATCAAAATTTATTATTTACAAAAATATATATTGATTTATATAATAATTATATTAATCTTACAGAAAATACAATTTCTTATAAAAAAAGAAAATTATTCTTTAAAATTGCAATTGAGTTTTTCAAAAAAATTTCTCCTGAAAACTTTAATGAAATTAAATGGAATATTACTTCTATGAATTTACATTTTTATATTATAAAAGCACATGAATTCTATTTACAAATGAATGAAAAAAAATATGTTGAATATTTCAAAGATAAAGAAATAAAATTAAGAAATTTAATTGGAGGTATAAAAAATATTGATAAATTATTTTATTTATAAATTATTATTATATATTTTTATTCATTATTATCAATTCATTAAATTTTATATAATTTTTTTTTATTAAATAAAAATTAAAAAAAATTGTCTTAAAAAAAAATTTCAAATAAGAAAAAAAAAGTAACTTAACAAATAAATAATTTAAACCCATAAAAAATTTTTTATAAGATAAAAGAATATATAAAGATTTAATTTAATTAAATAATTGACTGCGATTGGAAAAAACTCGACAAAAGTCGTCTATAATCCCCATGTAATTAAACTCCTCTATATAGAGAAGAAAATTTAATCCAACCAGTCTGAGGGAGAGTTAAAAAGAACCTAAAAGTTGATATAGGGTCTACTCCCATTTCTTTTTAATTAAATTACAAAATTTATATGAGGATATAATTTAAATATAATTAATTTTTTATAAATGATAATTAATTAAAAACATCCTATTTTATTTCCATTATTTAATGATCTTGTTTTATATATTAATTCTGGATTTATTTTAAAAAATTCTTCGCTTTTTATTTCTTTATTTTCAATATTTTCTTTTATATATGATATTAAATCTTCTTTTAATTTATCTACACTTATTTTATTAAAACCAGATACTTCAAATGATTTATTTATTTTATTTTTTTCAATTATTTCTTTTACTTTATTTGATTCAAGTGTTAATTGATTATTTAAATTATTTTTATTTAATACTAAAATAATGTTATTATATTTAAATATTCCTGAAAATTTATTTATATAATTAATTTTTTCAATATTTGAATTAATAATATACAGAATAAATGATGAAATTTTTGAAAATTCTTTTAGTTGATCTACATTTGTTTGTAAATCAAAAAATCCAAAATCAAAAAATTTAATTAATATATTATTTTCATTATCACAAAGGAATCTAATATCACATCCAATTGTTTTAATATATTTAATATTATGAACAATTTCAGGAAAAATTAATGCATTTAATAAACAAGTTTTTCCAACTTTTCTATCACCAATAACAGAAATAACTATTTTATTAACTTTTTCATAATCCATTAACTTATTTAATTAAACTTTAAAAAAATAATAAAATAAAAAAAATAAATTTTAAATCACATAATTTCATATTTTTTTATTATTTAACTAATAACATACATTATTTATTGAATATAATCTAAAGATTTAGTAAAATAATTATGTCCATTAATACACCAATTAGGAACACTATAAGAATCTAAATTAATTAATCTTGGAATATCCTTATTACAAGAAATAGGAGTTAAATCATCAGAATGAAGATTAACATATTCAACACATTGAGTAATTGATTCAGGTAATATTACACAATTAACACCATCAATACTAAAACATTCAACATCACCTTCATCATTTAATCTAATAATTTCTTTAGTATTTGCTTCATGTCCACATAAAAATCCTAATGATTCATATTTAGCATTAATTTTAATTGATTTAATTCCATTTAATTTATTACCTGATTCTATTTGTGTTAATTTAACTGATTGTCCATTATATTTTTCTTCACTATATACAGTAACTATTACATTATCAGAATAAATTTCAATAACAGCTTCATTTAAATCAATATTTTCAATATCATCACAAATTTCATTTAATTGTCCATCTTTGAAAATATAAGCACAATAATCACTTAATTTTTTAACACTTTTAATCTTATCTCCATCTTCAATATAAGAATCAAGATTTTCAATACCACCAAGTTTACCTAATAAATATTTTTTACCTTGATGATTATGTTCAGTAAACAATAAATAAGAATTAAGTGAATTAGCTCTAACTGAATTTATTTTTTTTAATAAGGAAGCATCACCACAAATATCACTAAATTCACCAAGGAAATCATTTTCATAATAAACTCTAATACATCCATTATTATTTAAATAAAATTCATCAAAATAGACAAAATCAGAAAAAACTGCTTCAGGAATAACACATCTTGGTTTCATAAATGTTGTTGCTATTGTTAATAAACCAGTTGGATCAAAATCTTTTGCAGTATTTAAACATGCTCTTGTACATTCATATGCATCTTTACTTTTACAACTTGTTACTATATTTGATATATCAAATACATCTATTGCTTTTAATAATTCTTCTTTTGATGGTACTAACCTTCCTACTACTTTATTTTCTACTTTTTTATATACTTCTTCACATATTTTATTAACATCATTTTGAGAATATTTTTTAAATGTATCGAATAAATTTTTTGCTGCTTGTTTAGCTTTTGATTTAATAGTTTCTTTAAATTTACTAGCAAAAGCTTTTTTAACTCCCTTCAATGCTGCTTCAATACCTTTTTTACTAACAAGATTTAATCCTTTCTTTAATCCTGTTCTAGCAGCTTTTACACCAGATGAACTACCAAGAGAAACACAGAAAGAAACAAATTCAATAACACCTTTAATAACATCTTTAACCATTTCAATAATTGTATTAACACATGCTGATCTATCAAGAGAACATGCAGCTTTACCACAATTTTCCATTCCAATAACATTACAGTCTGCATAACATCTTGAACCACTTTTATATGTATTTTTTGGACATTTTACTCTATTATCTGAATTACTTATTTTCTGTGGAACATATTTATCTTTATTTCTTTTATTTCCACCTTTATAACATACTCCTCCTATCATTGAATAACCTGATTTACAATATTTTAAACAAGCATTGTTTGCTCTTGTATATCCTGATGGACAATGTCTTGGATTCATACTTTTGTCTTTTACATGCTTCCAACACCACATTGGAGGAATACTCTGCATTAAGGCATTTGTACATGTATTTACCATTTCTTGTCCTTGTTTATTCTTTTGACATAGTGATATGTTAATTAGAAAGAAAAATACTAATGAAAAGTAAATATATTTCATTTTTTTTTATTTTTTAAATTTTTTTTATGGATATTTATGATTTAGTCAATTTTTATTTTTTTATTTTGGGAAAGGAGTTATAATATTTTTATTATTTAATTTTAGAAATAAGATATATTAAAATTTATTCACAAATTATAAATACTTAATATAAAATTAATATTAATAGTTTAATCCTAATTTTAATTAAAAACTTAACTTATTGAAAATGTACTCTTATTATTATTACTTTTATTTAAATTTAAATGAAAAATAAAAATTACACAATAAGTTAAACATTAAAATATATATATAATAATTAAACCATTAAAGCATTTATCATTGTGAAATATTCTATTAAACTATTTAAAAAAAATTAAGAATAATAAATAAAATATATTATAATTATTTATACATAATTA
>JAEEGL010255476.1_pt1 | contig 17813 bp, 16 predicted proteins | sample 9134231 | NCBI WGS metagenome assembly JAEEGL01 (sample SAMN16246548, study PRJNA631951) | gut metagenome | biome: gut microbiome; feature: rumen; material: fiber-attached | host: Bos | place: Iran: Karaj | collected 2018-10 | reverse complement strand
TGTCTAACTCATTTGAAAAATCATTTTTTAAAATTGTTGGGATTTGTTACATAATCAATTATAAAATCAAGTTCAGATTCGTTTTTCATTATTCAAGTGAGTCTTTTTTCCAATAATTTTTTATCAAAAATGCTTGAAATTAAATTGGAAATTATTTCTGAAGTATCTGTTTCTAAAAAAATATATTTTAGGTGGATGTCTATGGGTATTATATCAAATATTAAATTTTGTTCTGTTACTCAAAATTGTGAGTTTGATGTAATGCTTTCATGATTATTTAAAAAGTCTTTTTGTATGGAGGTAAGTTGTGGTCAAAATAATCGTTGATAAAATTCTGTATATCTATTGAGGCTATTTTTTGATTTGGTGATAAAAATTGTATTTATACGTTTGTAATAGTAAAACATCATAAAAAAAATATCAATGTGGTTTAACATTTTATTTTTTATATCATGTATATTTTTTGTAGAAATTTTATGTTTTAATTGTGATAATACAATTTCATAAAAATTGAAATATAAATCTATGAACCAATTAAAATCAGATTCTGTATCTTTTCAAGGAAAGACTTTGATTCTTGCTGAAAAGATAAAGGATAACAAATAAAATGTATATAGTGCATTGATAAATGCTCGATTTTCATTTTCGCTAAAAGAGTCATATAAATACATAGAAGACATTAAAGTTAATGCATTTGCTGTATTTCAAATATTATAGAATTTATATCAATTAAAATTTGCTGCAGCTATATATGAATAATAAGTATCTGCCATTTTTGATTGTATCATGTTTTTGTTGTTTCATAGTCAAAGTTTTCATTCAAAAATATCCATTGATAAATCAAAAAGGTTTAACTTGTAGTTTTCTATAATTTTTCTGTCAATAACTGTGAAAAAATCTTTTGCAGAAATGAATGATACAAACATTGAAGCTGGATTAAAAGAATCTTTTACTAAAGAATCAGGAAAAAATGAAAGTAAAAGTCTTTTGAATAGTTGCATATCTATATGTTTCTTTGATTAAATTTTAGTTTTTTATAATTTTGTAACATTAGTAATTTTAATGTAATATGACAAATCTGAATATGTTTTTGGATCATTAAAATCTACGACAAAAGAATCATATCAATCACTATCTTTTTCGATATTTATAATAACTCAACTTCCTACTGTGTTTACTTCCACTTCTGTTCATACTTTAGGATCAGAAATTCACATAACTTCAGTAAGTATAATGTTTGGATATGCTAATACTTTGTTTGGATTATATTCAGACTTGTAAATTTCTTTTCAATTTACAGTTCACTTCAATTCATCATCCAATTTAGCTCAAAGAATTGTAGATTCGATTCGTGTAAGATTTCACTCATTTCATATTGTTAATTCCTTATTTCATTCTTCTACAATAGTTCAGTCACTAAAAGAGTATATGTATTCAAGAGACACTAAATCAGCCTCATCAATACCCTTGTGTCAGCAGGCTGTTAAAATAATTAATCATAAACTTATTCATAATAATAAGATTTTTTTATGTTGCATTTTTTATTTATAATAAAAATATAAATGAATATTTTCCCCATTATCTGAATAATTTTTTTGTGTTAATATGCAAGAGAAATTTACAAAAATATAATCGATATTTTATATTTTATACAATTCATACATTAAAATAAAACTGAGAAAATGTCTTCAGCTTCTTTCATATCTTCTTGGCTTAAATGGTTTCAGTTTTTTATAGCTTCAGATGAAGTTTTTTCATCTTTTTGTGCTTGAATATTTCACTCACTTCAATTTTCTATAAGTCATATTTGTGATATATTGAGACCTGTATTATTTTTTGGTTCTGTCTGTAAAATGATTTTTTGGGGATCATTGTAGTCATCTTCGTATTCGATAGTTACAAGTATGTCTGTATTGTCATTTAAGTGATTTTGAATATATGAATTGATAATTCATAAAAGATCTGATTTTTTATATCAAGTATTTACGTTGTTATTATCATTTTCGACAAAATTTATTAAATTAGAAAATTTTATCATTTCTGGAAATGTCTGTAATGTATTTTCATTATCTGAATGTTTTGATTCATCTGTCGTTGTTTCATTCTTCTTGTTGTTATCATTCTCGTTATTATTTTGGAGTTCTGTGTCTTCTTTGTTATTAGAAATTTTGTTAGGTTCATCGCCATTTGTATTCAATTTGATTTTATCTCAGATTTCAGATAAGTTTGATTTGTATTCTTCATAATTTATAAAATTTTGGTTAGAAATTTTACTCGTTATTCTTTGAGGTAAAGTCCTAATATTGTACCATAATTTTCCAGCTCATGATGGATTAAAAATTCAATAGATAAAAAAAGCTAGGACTAATAAGATGGCGATGAATATAAGTCTTTTTATCCATCTTCTTAAAAGTCGGATTAAAAATATTGCTACAATAATGATTATAACCCAAATCAGAATCTGCATGTTTATTTATAAAATGAATAAATTTAAATTTTTAAAATTGATAGTTGAATGTGTTATATATTCCTTATTTTAAATAAATCTTAATAAAATGTCAAGTCGAGAAATTTGCTTAGATATGAGGAAAATCAGCTAATAAAAAAAAGTCCTCGAAAATTTGACAAAATATGTTTTCTGATTATAATAATATTGTTATTATTTTTTATTATACAGGTGAAATAATGACAGAACAAGAAAAAAAATTACAAGAATTTAAATCATTAAATGTAGATGAGAAGAAAGAAAAATTATTAGCAATTTTTGAATTTGCAAAAGATAAATTTGATTTTTCAGAAAATGCTATCAATTATTTATCTTCAGATACAGATCCTAGTGAACTTGTAATGGAAAAATTTTACGAGTTTGTAATAGCTGCAATATTTATAGCGAAAGAGAGAATAGGAGAGCAACAAGTACAGAGAGATGAAGAGAAAAAAAATTTACAATCTAGAGAGGAATTAGAGGCTCGTAAGGATGCGGAAGAAGCAGATCAATTATTGGATTTATTTAATTTATTATAAATCATTTTATTCTTTTATTGTTATTAAGATGGCATGAGAAAATTTAAAAGCTTTTGAGAATTTAAAAGAGAATAAAAATGCATCGTTAAATTCTCAGGAAAAGGCAGATTTACGTAATATATCTCTAAGAGATATTCAATCTCAAAAAGAAAAAATTTGAAATAAAACATTTTTGATTGGTAGTGAATCAATGAAATTAAAAGATATCGTAAATAGTTTAGTTTTTGATGAGAAGTGAAATAGGGCTCAAATTAAGATGAGAGATAATTTATTGGTAACTATTGGATGGGGAAGTGAATTATGAGCTGCTATTCAAGTATATGCAATAGCTAATAATAAAAGTATTAGGGATTCATGAATTGATTGAATGGTTTGAAAGAATACAGTTAAATGATTACAAAGTACTCAAAATGCAGTTAGAGCCGAAGGAAGGAAAAATCCTGAAACATTAGATGATCAAGATGAAGTTAAAGAACAAAGTGTTGCACGTTTAGTTAATGCAATTTATACAGAGTATGTTGGTAAATACAGTAATGAAAGTTATAATTTATTGGATACTAGATCTGGTGTTAATCAATGAACGTTAAAAAACAAGACAGTAAATGGTAATAAAGTAACAATCACTTATAAATCAGCTATATGAAAAAAAGAAAATCAAAAAATTGTCGTAGATGCAAGTACTTGTAAGGTATGAAAGCAATATAGTGTTGATAAATTTTGAAAGGCAATTGAAGAAACTATTACAAAAAAAGAATCAGAATTAAAGAAGAAAGAAGATGAAAGAAAAGCAAAGGAAAAACTTGCAGCTAACCAAAAAATCATTGTAGAGGGTGTAGAGGCATATGATGTTACAAATTTCTCTAAAAAGGCTCAAGCTTACCTTAAAGAAAAAGATTATATATTAAATAATCATTTTAACTTAAAAACAGGTATTGGAACTTGAATATCTTTTGATGGTAAAGGAAACTTAAAGTTTGATGATGTATTTTATGTTCCAAAGGAGTATGCCGATACATTTTGTAACAACTGAAAATTTGATGCAGTAAAATTTAAGGCACATATTGGTCCATACTTAGATAAAAGTGCTGATAAATATTATCAAACTCAAGCAAATGAGACAGTAGCAAAAATTAAAGATACTCAAGTAACAGTTGGAGACTATACAGAGGTAAAAGCGACAGTTAATAATGCTGACAATAAAATAAAAAGAATAAAAGATTTATGAGTTAGTATTCCTGCAGAGGCTCAAAAAACTTTGGATAAGAAAAAAATAGACGTAAAAACAGTTGAGGATTATAATATGGTATCTAAATGAGTTAATGCTAAAATAGTAGAATTTGATAAAAAGAGTAATCAAAGTATGAGCCCAGCTGCTTCTAAAGCGTTCAGAAATGAAGTAAAAAATCGATATGATAATGCAAAGGCTAATACATTGATTTACAGTGGTAAGAATGTACATAATGTATATGTTAAGATGAAGGATGGAAAGACAAAATACCAAAATTCAGTAGTTAATAAATTGAAAAGAGTATATGATAGTGTTTATTAAAAATAATTATTATACTCATAAAATAAAATCCTCCATTGTTTCTGGAGGATTTTAATAAATGGTTACGACAAGTTGATTATAAACTATATGTACAATACAACAGGCCAGTAAGCATTTTCCCTGCAAAAGGGACAGTGGGTTTTCTTTCGGAATGTATATTATGTAGATTACGCACAGAGTAGTGCCAAGTAATCCTTGGAGCATAAATGTTTTGAGTAATTCTCCAAATGTTGGGTATGGGGGTAATTCACATATCATTTCCCTATAAGCTGGATCTAATGGTATATGTAATGAAGAGAAAACGAATTGAACAGCAAGAATAAATATGGCAAGCGGTACAATAGATATTTTTGCCCACTTAACTCCTATTTTTCTCATCCATACATATATACATGTAACTAGCAAAAGAGGTAAATATCTGAATATTAATTCCTCCTTTATTCCATTTGGTATAAAGAGTAACAGCTCTTTTAACGAGCATTCTGGTTGACATCTATTAGTACCAGGGAAAACGTAATCCATATATATTCCATTCCAAACAACCAATGCTGCTAATATGCAGCAAACAATTAAAATCTTTTTCATAGTTGTTTTGTTTTTGTATTATTATATCTTATATATATATATTTATTAAAAAGTCAAGTAATAAATATTTTCAATCTAAGTGAATATTAGATTTGTTTAATTTTGTAAATAATTTGGCTCGTAATTATAAAAACATAAGTTTTTTAATTGTAAACTAGAATAACAGTCGTAACATTTGATAAAATGTTAATATAAAAAACTGTTATATATAAATAATATGATGGTCTTGGAGAACTACCAAAATAGACTATAAATTCACAAAGTTACAACATTCAATTCATAACCAAAGAACTTCTTCCAGAAAGTGTGAAATTTTAAACTACTTTTTTGACTATCAATTTTCTTCCGTTCTTCATCAGAAATTACTCTTTGTTTGAGTAATAATTCTACCTTTTTTACATTTTCTTTAATGGTATCCAAATTATCAATGTATTCAAAATGTCCACTTTCAAACATTGTTTTCATTAATGCAAAACATGGATCGTATTTCAGAGTTTGTTGCTGAGAAAGTGAATATTGAGCTTTTGAAAGTAAATAAATTAGTTTATCCACAGAATCTACTAGATTTTTTTTTGATTTTAAAACATTTTTTATACTTAAACGATGAAGTGGTAGAAATATTAGGAGACTTATTACCCATATAAGAACTAAAATACTCCAAACGGTAGTTCGTATTCCATTTGAATTGAAAAAAAAGTGAATCCAATCTGTATATATAGTCCAAACATTTATCAATCAATCCATACTTCAAATGACACAAAATATAAAATTATTTCCATATATTTTTCCACATATGGATAACCTTTCCATCCTTTATTGCAAGAGGAATCCAATTTCTCCACCACATTGGAATTTTTTGATTTAATGTTCGACGAGCCCATTTTTTTCCTGAAAAAGTATCTCAATCTAGAGGTAAACGAACTATTCATCAAATTAATTCGTCTCTAGGAATTTCTAAATCAAATCCAAAAAATCTGATATTATCTATTGTTTCAATCTTAAATTCACTATTTTCATCTGAATTATTTTTTCTTTTCCAAAAATCTTTTTCAGCTTTCACGATGAAAAGATGTTTTTCATGAATGAAAAAGTAAGCTCATCATATGTATTTATATCCATTTTCTCATTTATTTAACCAATTCTTCCATTCATTTACCACACCTGCTGAAATCTGAATTTTTAAAGAGTGGAATAAGTCAAAAACGTCATTTTCATCACAGTTCAAAATATTATTATCCCAGGAATATGAAAATTCAGCATTCCATAATGGAAAACTTGGTAGGGGAGTGAAGCTACTTCATCATTTCCTTTCAAAGTTTTCTAGCTGAGTATAAATCGATGCAAAACTTTCCAAAAATTTATTTTCTTCTCAATTTTCAGTCCCGTACGTTGAAAGGGGATTTAAAATCTGATTTCTTACTCGATTTCTTTTGGAAACTGAAACATCTTTATTTGTTATGTCTTCAAAAAATAGTATTCATGCTTCATTACAGATATTCAGAATTTCAGATTTTGTGCTGTTTATCAATGGACGACAAACTTTACATTCATTTGGAAGTAGGTGGTGGTTTTCTATTTCACGCATATTTAAAAATCCGTTGATTCATGCGCCACGCATCAGATTTAAGAATGTTGATTCGACTCTATCATTCAAGTGGTGGCCGAGAAAAATATATGAAGCTTTCGTGGATTCTTGTAATGATGAGAACTGGGAATATCTTCGGTTTCTGAGTGAGTTTTCATCAGTGTTTAAAGCAGTATCTCTTTCATATAAATGGAAATCTAAGCCAGAAAAAAACTCTGACATAAATTTTGCTTCAGTCTCGCTTTCTGGTCTGATTTTATGGTTGCAGTGGGCGATATGAATTTTATTTAAATCCAAGCTATTATTATGATAATAATACAAAATCTGACTGGCTACGACCATACTATCTGCTCATCAGGAAATCGCCAAAACTATGTCTTTATCTTTGAGATTTAAACTATTCAAAAGTTTGTTTAATTTTTTTTGTAATTTCAAAAATGATGAATCTTGTGGATATTCAGTGAATAAATCGGTGTAATGTTTAACTAAAATTTCTTTTTTCATAATGAGTATAATAAAGAAAGGGGTTGATATAACAAGTTGAAATTTATAGTTTGCCTTTTTCTTATTGAATTATCTTAGGAAAAGAATAGAATTAAACTAATATTTATTATAAGTTTTGACTAGAAAATGAAAGACCAAACATTTGAAATAAAAGTATGAGACTTGCTCAATCAGGTCGCAGTAGATGAGATAATTTTTGAAAATAAAAAAACAAATCTGATTCCAAATCTTAGTGAAGATTGAATTAGTGGTAAAATCAGACTTTCATGAATTGATGATGAAAATGTTTTGGTAGAAATAGAAGAATTGGAATGTATATTGAATGAAACTTGTGATTATTGTACCAACCCATTCCAAAGAAAAATAAAAATTCAGTGATATTCTAGTAGATTCACACTAAATAAAGAGGAAATTAATTATGCTAATGATGAAGTGCTTTTCTTTATAGATGAAAAAACAGCTACAATCAATATTGAGGAAATGATTTATCAGGCAGTTGAACTTGAGACTCCAGTTGTTTTATATTGTCCAGATTGTGCTAAAAAACATGAAAATATATCAGAAAATGAAGAGATAGATGAGTCTGATTTTGATTTGTGATGAGAGTGATGAAGTATTGTATTTCATAAATAATTTTAGATTTTCTATAATATTATGGTTCAAAAGAATGTTGGTTTTGGTTATTTAAATCAGAAAAAGAAAAAAGGCTGAAAATGATTTTGGTTTGTTTTGGTGGTAATAGTTATTATTGCAATTTTTGGTTGGGTTAAATATTCTCCGTCAGATTTGTCTTTTGATGGACAGAAAGTTTCAATCGTGAAATGAGATACAATTACAAAATTTTACACTACACTTCTCGATGATAATCAGACTTTTTGGATGAAATATTATGTAAAACGCCATCCAGATCAATTACCAAAAATTCAGGAATGAACCTATATTTTTAGCTGAACGTACACGAGTGAAGAATTCTTATCTCACATAGCACAGGGACCAGAAAAAGAATATATTTCATATACAGTCCTTGAGTGATGGTCAATCTACGATATTGATGCAGATTTGACTGCTAAATGATATATCAATGAGTGAGAATATATTTCGTACGTAAAGAATCCAGCAAAGATTTCAGAATTATCTGATAGATACGATTTCTTTGATAGTAGTCTGACTTCATTGGAATGATTCCTTTATCCAGATACATATTTCTTGAGTAATCGGTGAAATCTGGTTAAAGAACTAGTTTCTATGCAACTCAATACATTCAAATCTAAAGTTCGAGAAGTTCATGCTTCAGATTTTAACAATATTCAGAATAAATATTGATTATCAGTTTATCAAACTATCACACTTGCATCTATAGTGGAGAAAGAAGAAAAAAATAACGCAAACAAATCAACTGTTGCCGGAATTTTCTACAATAGATTGCAAAATTGAATGTTATTATGAGCAGATATTACACTTTGTTATGAATTTGCTAAGCCATACAGTGAATGTACTCCAACTATTATTTCAAAAAATGTAACTGATTCAAATAATAAATATAACACTCGTGCAGTTGCATGACTTACACCAACTCCAATTTGAAATCCTGCACTTTCTACGATTGAAGCTGTATTATTTCCTGCACAAACTTCTTATCTTTTTTATCTCCATGGAGCTGATGGGCAGATTCATTATGCAGAAACTAATACTCAGCATGAGCAAAATAAGAAGTATTTATAAAATAAAATAAGTTTTGCTTGATTTTGATAAATCATTCACTATTATGATGCTTGCCACTGAATGTGGCACCTTGACAGAGTGGTCTATTGTACGGGTCTGCAAAACCTTGGTTCATCGGTTCGAATCCGATAGGTGCCTTGGAAATGTTTCTGTCAAATGAGCCAAGAGAACATCCTTAAAGGATAATCAATTCCGTACGAGAAGCCTGAACTTAGATTCAGGTTTTTTTTCTTTTTTCCTTTGATTTTTTATTATATTTAGATACAAGTAAAAGAGTAAAAAATTTATATAATTTTTCTAAACAAATGAAAAAAAAGTTGGTTCTATGTCTATTGTTTGCTACAATTTTGTTGGCATGATGTAAAGATTCTGATAAATTTATAGAAATAGATTCAGATAATTGGTTATCTGATCAATGACTTTCAGCAAAACAAGTTTTTGATAATCAGATACAAGAAGCTCAATACTTAAAAGATTTGCAAAAATATATTTCATATGATGTGCTATCTTATACAGAAAATAAACCATTCAATTCAGATTTTTCATTAAATATAAAATTTGATGATGTTTCTTCAGTTCAGTGATGATTAGATTTTTTTCAAAAAAAAAATTCAAAAAAGTATGATTTGGAGAGTAGGGATATAAAATTTGATATAGAAGCTAGACAGATTCAAGAAGATTCAGAACTATTTGATGCTTCTGGAAGTATAACATTATTATATCAGGATAATGAAATGTATGCAAATCTTCATGATTTTGGAGTATTTATGGGAGAGGGAAATATGGTAGCTAAAATGTATACTTTGTTGGGAGATATGATTATTGATAGGTGGGTAAATTTGGAGATAAATAGTGGAGGAATTATTTCTGTAAATGAAAAAGAAGATATTAAACTCCAGTATATCACTTGAAATTTATTGAATGTATTAAAAACTGATCAACTTTATGATTCTCCAAATTTTTTAAATAGTGTAGCAGAATTGATTGATACACTAAATTCACATGTAGATTTATGAATTTCTACTAATTGATTGTCTTTAAAGACTGTATGAGAAATTAAATATTCAGAAGCTAATTGAATTATACAAAAAGAATTTAAGGCTTCATTTGAGTGATATCAATCAGCTTTTGATTTATCATTTATAGCATCCCAGAATTGATTAGAAATTTATTTATATAATATAAAGGAATTTGATTCAGATTTACAGAAATTTGTTGATTTGGATTCTGAATTCTTTTGTTCCTTAAAAGAGATAAAAAAATCGGAATATGAAGTTGTTTTTTGGTCCACAAAATCTCAACAAAAAATCGTAGATATACAATGAAATATTGATTTTAATGATACAATAAAATTTGGCTCAAATTTTATACTAGAACCTCTTGAATTGGTATCAGGACAAAAAATTTCATGAAGATTAGATGGATATTTGATTAAACAATCAGCTAAATGAGATGAAGTTCTTCCAGAATTATCATGAGATATTGTTTTATTTAGTGATTTACTTTCTTCATTATAAAATTTTATTCAGTTTTAATTATATATACCTATGAAAAGAAATAATTTTAGTTCTTCGAGTTTATCGTCTACAAATGTTTCTTCTAAAAGACAATCAACATCTAAATCATCGCATGTTTTTTTGAAGATATGTTTAGTTATAGTTGGAATTATAATAATATTCGTTTTATCTGCAGGTATGATTTCTGGTTTTAAGTGATTTTTTGATACAGTTAAAAATCATTTAATTTCATCAGTTTCGAAAACTATCTGAACTCCAATGAAGACCGATCAGTATAATAGTGTAAACGTGCTATTACTTTGATATGGATGAGCAACACATCAATGATGATATTTAACGGATTCTATGATGGTTGCTTCACGAAATCCAGAAGAAAATAATGTTACCTTATTTTCTATTCCTCGTGATTTATATGTAAAGAGTCCTGTAAATAGTACCTATTGAAGGATTAATGCAATTTTTCAGCAATATTATAGTAGAACACAATCTATTGAAGAATCTGCACTTTGATTAGCATGAAAATTGTGAGAAATCTTGTGATTGGATATTCCATATTATGCGACTATTGATTTTCAGGCTTTTAAAGAAATAGTAGATACTATATGATGAGTAGATGTTTATGTAACTGAAACAATATATGATCCAAGTTATCCTGCTGATAATATGATAGATTATGATCCTTTTTATATAGAGGCATGATGGCAACATCTAGATGGAGCAACAGCTCTGAAGTATGCTAGATCTCGCCATTCTACTTCAGATTTTGCTCGTTCTTTACGTCAGCAAGAATTGATTATAGCAATAAAAGATAAAATGATTGCTTCTTGATTAAATATTTCTACAGCGACAGAGCTCTATGATCAATATAAAAAATACATACAGACAAATATTTCAGCACAAGAAATGCTTTGGACGGTTCAGTTTTTACCACAAATAAAGTGATTCTCATCATTTGGATATACATCTACATGTGGAGATAGAGATGTGACTAGAATGGTTCCATGATGTTTCTTATATAATCCTCCGATGGCTCAATTTGGTGGAATGTCTGTATTATTGCCTGATGGTGCTAATAGTAATAATGTAAGTTATTATTGAGAAATGCAGACTTTTGTTACTTTTTTACTTACTCATCGTAAATTTCTTACAGAATGAGCTAGTGTAGAAGTAGTAAATGGAATAGATAAGTCTGTCTTAACTTCTAATTGATTATGAAAATCTTCAGTAGCAACAAGATTCGGGGTAAAAATGGTAAAATATGGATTAAATGTAACAAATGTGACAAATGCAGAAGAGCCAACAGATCATAGCTATATTGTGGTAAATATGGTGTGAGATTTTTCTTGAACAATAGAAGCTATACAAACATTCTTACCAATCCAGGATATTAGAGTTGATACATGAAGTGTACAAGAAGAATATAATGAAGATGGAAGTGTAGAATATTGGACAAATAGGGCGTATGTTTCAGTGGTATTGTGAAATGATTACATTTTATGAAACGAATATTTTTCATGATTGGCAAATGATAAATTTAGTTACAAATTAGATATAGATCCAATTCCTCCTCTACCAAAAGAAGAAAATAATTCTGAAAAAGTAACAGCAGAAGAATATATAAATCAATAATAAAAGAAATTTTCATAATTTATTTTATATGTAAGTTTATTAGTTCTCAATGAGTTTTTAGTGATAAAATTTTTTATATAAATGTTTAATAAAAAAAACTTGACTTTTTATAAAAAATATATATACAATAAATCGTAAAATAAAATAAAAAACAATGAAAAATCAACTTTCAAAAATTTTTGCACTGTTTGTAGCAATTAGTGCAGTCATTCTCGTAGCCATTGAGTTGGCGAATGTCATCCATATGCTTGGATTCACTTCATCATCAGATGGGTTCCAGGTTACCTATAAGGCTGATGAGCCTTGGGAGATAATGGATGTGATCAGATCTATTTGGTACTGGTGTGTGGCTATCGGATCAATTCTATACATTCTCTGGGGAAGAGAGAAAAAACAGTCCCAACATACTAGCACTGAAGAGTAATTCTCCATCCCGTATAGGGGTTCAATTAAATGAAACGCGCACAGCCTTCTGTGGCGCGTTTTATGTTTAATAAGAAAAATTTACTATTGAAAATAATCTTTCTAAAATTATCAATAAATGTAATTTTAATCATCAATATTTAATTATGGATTTATTAGTGCCAGAAGAAGTTCGTAAAAAGGAAAAAGAGTTGCGTAAGTTTGTAAAATAGTTATATAATATTGAGATTTGATTTTGATTATTGAGTTTTTTTTGTGATATGTTTTTATTTCTAAAAAATTTATTGATGATTTGAGAAATATTTTTTTAACATGAAAGATGTTTTAAATTTATTTTCGTAATGTAATTAAAATATGGAAAATATTAACGCTACACAAAAAAATATGATGAATTGGCTTTATAATGAGTTCAATGTAACTAGTTGATTAGTAAATATATTAATGAACAAAGTTTATTATTTCTAATAATGAAAAGAAACAATTTGAGTATCTTAGAGATGAAGTATGATTTTCTTTTGGTGAAGCTATGTTTGCAGCTGATGATGCAAAAAGTTGTATTCCAAAAATAATGTCAAAAATCGATTTATATCGTAGGATTCATAGAGAATTTAATACAGATATTGATTATTTATTTTTGCGGGAAAATTATGATTATGATTACACTCCTACTAAATTGGATAGAGCAAAACAATTACAGAATAAATTTTGATTAGACCATATAGATATGGATCATCGATCTTTTGATGCTTTTGCATCATTGTCTGATGATGAAGTAAATCAAATTTTGTCTTTAAAAGATAATATTATTTCTAAATTTTGACAAGAGTATTGGGATAGTTGAGCGATTCCTATGTATGTTTGACTTGATTTAGATTGATTGCAAAATACTGTTTCTTCGTTACCAATTATAAAGGAAAATTTATGATTTGAAAAGCTTTCTCCTAGTAATTTATTCTATTTTAGTCAAAAATCAGAGTCTGATATTTTGAATTTAAAAGAGAGAAAAGATTATTTTCAGAATTATTTTCCTCAAAATGTTATCGGATCTGATTGAGTATCGATAGAACCATATACTATACGGTTATTAGACTATTTAGATTTAAATACAGTGGACCGTTTGGTTGAATTAAATAAAAAATGAATTAAAATATGTACCTTTAATATAAAAAAGATAATAAATATATTAAATTCACAAATCGATGAAAATAAAAAATATGAATTGATAAAAAAATTACCTTATACAGATTAAACATAAAAAATTATTTCAATATTCTATTAAATTTTATAATAGTGTTATATAATTTATAGACTAGTCGCTTTATTCTTTAATTATACAATCTACAGTCAAATCTAAGGTATTCTATCCAATATTTTCAGCTTTAGTTATCTATAATAATATAATTTATATTTAATCCATATTAATAGATATTGACAATATGTTATATTTTTATATAATATAATTATGTGTTTATTTTTTTTCCGTTTTGAAAAATGGTTGAGGCTTCTACATTGAATAGAACTTGTTATATGCTTACTTGATGATGAAAAGAGTCTATGGAGAAAAGGGTGGATGCACTTGTCAAACTTTTAAAAAATGATCCTTCTTCTATGATTTTAATTACGGGATATAAACAAGAGATTGAATTTATCTTAACACGTTTGGAAAAAAATTCTATTCAAAATCCAAGATTAGTATCTCTATCTTATGATACAGTAACTAATATAAGAGAATTATCTGAAAAAACATATTGATTTAAAGATATAGATAAAATAGTATATTCGACATCTCAATTACATTCTGATAGATTTAGAAAAATTTTTGAAAAATATTATCCTGAAATTTTAGATAAATTAGAATTCCATATATCATGAGAGGATGAAGCTGGATTTGCTGGTTTAGCATCTACCCTTTATAGGATAGATCCTAGAATACTCCAATATGCATCAATACCACTTAGACCTAAACATTTTTTGTGTGGGTATTTGATTCCAAAGTGTAGAGATAAAATAAATAGTTATAGAAATTATCTTTTCTATCTTTTAAGAAATCGAAAATATACATAAAAAAACGGATTGATTTATTTCAATCCGTTTAATAATAATTTATTCATCTTTTTCTTCAGGTTTAACTACACAATCTACAGTCAAATCTCATGCTTTCCATTCTATACTATCAGCTTTAGTTACTCATAATACATCATCTTTGAATAATTCTATGCTCTTTCTATCTTCGTCACTACAGTAAATTACTATCTTTTCAAGGGATGTTCACATTGAGATTTGAGATTCAGTTTTGAATCTTCTAACTGATTCGATAACTTCACTTACTTTTTCAAATTCTGATATAATTTTTTCTGGATTATCGATATTTATTATTTCGGTAGGGAATGCACATTTGTGGATAGATATTTCATTATCAGAATTTCTGAATTGATTCTGATAAATTTCCTCAGTGATATGTGGCAAATATGGAGCTATCATCTTGAGAGTAGCGAATAATACGTTGTACAAAGTCCATTGTCATGCTAATTTCTTTACTTCTCAATTCTCAAATAATTCAGGTTTGTATAATCTTACTTTTACCAATTCTAAATAATTATCACACAAATCATGCCAGAAGAAATCTTCAAAAGCTATTTTTGCTAAACCATATTCGAAATTATCTAAGTATTCTGACATTTTTCTGATAGTCTCGTTAGCTCTAGCTATAATCCATTTATCAGTTTCAAGCAAAGTAGAAGTATCAAAATCTGTTTTTGGATCAAATCATTCAGTCAACATTCCTACGAAACTTGCAGCATTTCGTAGTTTTGTGACTAATTTTTGTCCGTTTTTGAATTCACTTTCTTCAAAAAGCATATCTTTTCATAGTTGTCATCATGCAGCCCAATATCTGACAGCATCTGCTCATCGTTGATCTATGATAGTCTCTGGATCAAATTTAGCATTTCATTTTGATTTACTAAATTTTTCTCATTTTTGAGCCATAACAAAACCAGATACCATAATATTTTTGAATGGGATATCATTTTCTCTAAAGTAGCTATGTATTGTAGTGTAAAGTAGCCAAGTTCTAATAATATCGTGTGCTTGAGGTCTTAGATCCATAGGGAAAAAGTTCTTTGTATCGAAACCATCTCTTTCGAGCATTTTTTTGTTGATGAGAGGTGATAGTCCAGAAGTAAACCAAGTATCCAATACTAAAGTCTCTCATCTTACTTGATCTGCAGTATATCCATCTGGTAAATCTACACTTGGATCTACAGGACCACGTTCAAGTTGTTCTTCAGAAGGTAGAATTATTTCTTCAGTTTTTACATCATACCATACAGGGATAGGAATTCCAAATTTTCTATTTCTAGAAATATTCCAGTCTCGGTGTAGATTTTCAATCCAATCGTTAGATCTTTTTTTCATAAAGCTTGGATACCAATTCATTTTGTCGTTTTGTGCGAGGAGAATATCTTTTTTATCCAAAATTTTTACAAACCACTGATGCACAGGTAAAATTTCCACAGGTACTTTTCATCTTTCAGAGATTGCTTTGCTTTGGATGATAGGAGTCCTAGCTTTCACTACTCATTTTGCAGTCAGAATTTCCATCATTTTTTCTCTAGCTTCTTCTACTTTTAGTCCATCAATTTCTGGTAATCATGTATTTATCATTCTTCCGTATCTATCTATACAGATTCTTGGTTCTAATTCATGTTTCTGAAACCAGTAAAGATCTACTTCGTCTCCATAGCTACAGCACATTACGAGTCATGTACCTTTATCTATTTTTGCTTTATCATCTGGCAAAAGTGGTACAGTATCTCCAAGTGGAGTAGTAATTTTATGACCGAAATATGGCTGGTATCTTTCATCATCTGGGTGTGCAAAAACAGCTTTACATGCAGGTAATAATTCTGGTCTGGTAGTGGCGATTACAAGTTTAGTACCATCATCTAGAGTAAATTCTATTTCATTGAAAAATTCATTAAATTCTTTTTCTTCTGTTTCAGCTTGTGCAATTGTAGCTTGCAGTTTAGTACACCATAATGCAGGAAAATCCTGAGCTAATACTAGTCATCTTTTGTATAATTTTACAAATTCTTGCTGAACTATTTGTTGTGTACTGAGCTGGATCGTGCTATATGTCTTGGTCCAATCTACAGATAGTCATAGACTTTTTCGGAGATTTTTGTAGATTTCTACATATTTTTCGTTTGTTTCTAGACATTTTTTGATGAAATCTTTTCTTTCCATCTCTTTGATATTGATTTTAAGATCTCTCTCTACTAATTGTTCAGTAGGGATTCAGTTGTTATCAAATCACATAGGATAGTATACGTTAAAACCTTTCATCCTTTTGTATCTAGCGATGATTTCAGCTTGCGTATATGATGAGATATGTCAGATATGTAGTTTTCCGCTGACTGTAGGAGGAGGAGTATCTATTGAAAATGTTGGTTTACTACTTCATTTTTCATATTCATTGATTTGATTCTCTTGCCAGAAATTCTGCCATTTTGGTTCAGATTCTGAGAAGTTGTATTTATTTCCCATATTTTTATTTAGCACAAAAAATAAATGTCAAACAAGAAAAAAATATTTATTGAAGGGAGAATTTCAAGAGAAAGGTGGGAAAATATTTTAATACTTAATCTCTCGTAATCATCTTTACAAAAATCTCGGTTGGTACTTCTACATTTCAGATAGCTTTCATCCTTTTCTTTCACTCCTTCTGCTTTTGAAGGAGTTTTCTCTTTCTCGAAACATCTCATCCATAACATTTAGCCAAAACATCTTTTTTCATTGCTGAAATAGTTTCACGAGCGATTATTTTAGTTCCTAGTCATGCCTGAATAGGTATAGCAAAAAGCTGTCTTGGAATCAGAGTTTTTAATTTTTCTACTGCATCACGTCATAAATAGTATGCTTTATCTCTATGTACAACCCAAGTTAAAGCTTCTACTCTTTCATTATTGATAAATATATCCAATTTTACCAAATCTGACTGTTCATATCATTTAAACTCATAATTCATAGTAGCATATCATTTCGTTGCAGATTTTAGTCTATCATAGAAATCGATAATAATTTCTCACATAGGCAAATTATAATGCCAAACTACACGACTTTCATCTAAGTATTCCATAGACTTTAAATTTCATCTATATTCCTGAGATAAAGCCATCACGTTTCAGGCATATTCCTTTGGTCAAACGATTTCTACTTCAGCGATAGGTTCAAATATTTTATCAATCATTCATTGGTCAATCATTTCTGAACC
>JAEEGL013947748.1_pt1 | contig 17814 bp, 11 predicted proteins | sample 9134231 | NCBI WGS metagenome assembly JAEEGL01 (sample SAMN16246548, study PRJNA631951) | gut metagenome | biome: gut microbiome; feature: rumen; material: fiber-attached | host: Bos | place: Iran: Karaj | collected 2018-10 | reverse complement strand
TTGTGATGATATTGACGGAGGAACTCATCGACCTTGTGCTCCTGCACGAACTTGCGCACACGCTGGTGATGAACCATTCGCCAAAATTTCACGCAACGCTAAACGCCTTGTTGCCAATGCACAACGAGAAGGCACTTAACAAGAAACTTAAACAATATCACATAACAAAAACAAGACAAGATGATTAAGGCAGTAACAATCAAAGTCAACGGACGGCTTCAAAACGTCGGATACCGTCACTACGCACGCCTCGCCGCCAAAGATTACGGCATAGTGGGCAAATTCGTCAACAACGACGACGGCTCGGTATATATAGAGGCGCAGGGCGAGGAACAAGGCTTGCAGGACTTCATCGACTACTGCAAGAAGGGTCCCGCGTGGGCTCGCATCGACAAGATAGAAATCGAGGCGGCAGAGGTCAACGAGGAACTCACTGAGTTTGACGCATAAAAAAAGGCACGAATTTTGAACATTTTGCCACAAGGAAAAACAATTAGTATTAAAAACTTGCATAAACTTGCAATATGTTTTTGAACCTCTATAACCAGACCATCAAGGTATTCCTTGCGGACATCACGCCCGAAATGGATGACATGCGCAACGAACTGCGCGTGATACTCCACCGTGCGGGTTTGGAGATAGTTGACGGGTGCGGCGTCTCGCCAGGTGCGTTGACGGATGTAATGCAACAGGCTGATTGCAGCGTCCACATCCTCGGCGCCGCCGACATCTTCGCAGAGCGCAAAGACGACGGCAATACATCGGCGGGCGACCAATACAAAGCCGCCAAAAAACTATGTTCCGACCAGTTCAAGATGTTCGTATGGAACCCAAGCGGCTCCGACAACCACAACAAATACATCAACAGCATACGCCGCGACATCGAAGAAAACGTCATCTACACCGACAAGCCGTCAGCGATTATTTTCGTAGAGGACATCCGCAACATAATGACAGTCAAACAGGCGGCAGTACAAGAAACCGTGGCATCCGACATTTTCTTCCTATACAACGACCTCGACAACGACACCGCACGAGACATCTGCACAATGCTCAGCGACATCAAGTCTGTTGTCTCACTCGGCATCAGCATGTCGAGCGAGGTGGATTACAACTCGTTCATACGCCAGCAACTCGCGGTCAGCAAGATAGGCGTTGTGTATTACAACTTCGCGGGCGACTGGGCTGTGTCGTTTGCAAGGCAAGTGTGGAAAGACACGGGCGGCAACAGCGGCTCCACGCCGCTCTGCATAGTCGGCAACAGCGACCACGCAAAAGAACAACAACTTGAAATTTTCAAGGACATAATGGAATGTACCATCGACGAACAGCTGCGCATCCCGTTGGACATCAATATGTTTTTGGACAAAAATAACCAGAACCAATGAAAAACGGCATCTGTCCATATCCGGGTCTGAGACCTTTCACGGAAGAAGAATCGATTTTCTTCAAGGGACGCGACACGCACATCCGCCAGATAGCGAAACTCTTGGAAGAAAACAAAATGGCATTCATAACCGGTGCATCCGGCGACGGAAAGTCGTCGATGGTGTATGCAGGCGTTTTACCATACATACGCGCCGGATTTACGAAAGCCAAGTTCAACAGCTGGCTCATATTCGACTTCAAGCCTCAGCGCAACCCTCTCGCCAGCCTCGCCGAAAGCGCGTCCAAGGAAATGGACATGCCATACGACTACCTGTTGAGGGAGTTCAGGCGCGGATTCTCCACGCTTGTCAACATTTACCTAAATTCGGAATACTACGTCGAGGGCGGCGACGACACCGCCAACATCGGCAAAAACATCCTCATCATCGCCGACCAGTTTGAGGAGGTGTTCACAATGAACGAAAACTTCCACGACGGCACGCCGAGCAACGACTGTTACACCGCCATCAACCTCCTACTGGAGACCGTCAGGATTTCCATACGCGAAGACCTGCCCATCTACGTGATATTCACGATGCGCAGCGACTACATCTCGCAATGCACTGTGTTCAAAGACCTGCCCGAATTCATTGCGTACTCGCAGTTTTTCGTGCCGCAGCTCAAACGCTCCGAAATCCGCCAGGTAATCGAGGAACCCGCACAACTCGCCGGCGGCAGCGTGTCGTCAAGGCTCGCCGAAGTGCTAATCAACAACCTCAATTCGGGTTTTGACCAACTCCCGGTGCTGCAACACGCGCTCAACCTCCTCTGGAAGACAGCCAACAACGGCGAATCGCAGCTCGACCTAATACACCTCGCCAAAATCGCCGGCATCTCCAAGGAAGTCCTCAGCGAGGAGGAACAGAAAGAATTCAACCACTGGTACTTCTATCTGCCCGACTACCAGAAAAAATATTACGAGACCCCCGACCTCAACAACGTACTCAACGCCCACGCCGGGACGCTCTACGAATCGGCATACGATTATTTCATGCACCACGCCGACTGGGCAGACAAAGTAATCACCCCCGAACAGAGCAAAAAAATCATAGAGGCCGCATTCAAGTCGTTGACAAAGATAGACAACAACCGACAAGTGCGCAACCGCTGCACCCTCAACGAAATCACCGGCATCATCAACAACCCCGACATCACCTCCGCCACCGTCTGCGGCGTGCTAAACATCTTCCGCGCCGAGGAAAACACGTTGCTGCGCCCCTTTGCCGTGGAAGGCAGACTCGACACGCAGTACCTCAGCGGCGACACAATGCTCGACGTAACGCACGAGGCCCTGATTCGTAACTGGCAGATGCTCTCGCAATGGGACATCGAGGAACTCGAAAACCTCAACATCTACAACGACTTCAACGGTCAGGTGCAGCGTTGGATCGACAACAACCGCAACCCCGAATTCCTCCTTGCGGCGGGCAACTACGCATTCTTCAACGACTGGTACCAGAAGTGCCGTCCCAATCCGCACTGGATACTCAAGCACGACACGTCGCAACGCTCCGACAAGGAAAAACTCCGCTCCGCCACCAACCGCCACGAACTCTGCGAATCGTTCCTCCAGCAGAGCCACGACGCCATCATCGCCGAAGAAAAGGCGCGTCGCAAAAAACTCATCATAGCAATCGGCGCACTCCTCATATTCGTGCTGGGACTGACGATATTCTCCATTTGGGCAAAACAGGCGCAAAAAGACGCCGAAGAAGCCAAAGAAGTTGCGGAACAAGAAAAAGAAAAGGCTGAAAAAAGTGAAGAGAACGCACGCACACAGGAAAAAGCTGCCTTGAAGGCAAAAGACGACGCGATAGAAGCCCAAAGGCAGGCTGAGGAATCGGAAAAACGCGCCATCGACGCCCGAAAGGAGACAGAAATCGCACTTAGAGACGCACAGGCGGCCCGCAACGACGCAGTTAATGCGCTGGCACAAGCCGAGGCGAGCGAAACAAAAGCCAAAAATGAAGCGCAAAACGCCCAGAGGAGCGCGGAAATCGCAAGACAGGAGCAAGAAAAGGCTGAACGCGCCAAGGACTCCGCGTCACACCTTTATAATATAACGCTCTGCAACACCCTCGCGATGAAGGCGAAAAACAAGTACGAAGACCGCATGCTCAACCTCCGCCTCGCCAACGAAGCGTACCGCATAAGTCAGGAGAGCAGAATGGACGCCAAGAAAAACGCAGAACTCTACGACGCAATGCTCTATTCGCTCAAACAGAACGAAATCATAAAGCCGCTCGACCTGAAAACCGAAAAGCCGCTCAAAACATTCGCCATAGACAAGTCGGGCTGCATCGTTGCCATCGACGACGAAGCCACAATCACGCAATACAAAATTCAGCCGGGCGGCAAGACTACGCCCGTAATGCGGTATGGCGAAAACCCGTCAAAACTGCCCGTGGAATCCGCCGTATTCGCCTCGCCCGACATTGTGGCGTATTCGCTCAAAGACAAGGCGTCATACATATTCAACACCAAGAACAAGACGCGCACACCCCTGCCCGTAAAGACAGACTATGTAAGGAGCGCGTCGATGGCACCCGACGGCACCTGCGCCGTAGCCTTCAACAACGGCAAAATCGCCATCGTAACGACAACAGGAAGTCCGTCAGACGACATCATCAAGGACTTCTCCACAAAACTCACCGACGTTCTCTGCCTCGGCAGCAACACCGCCTACGTACTCTGCCACGACGGAAGCCTCATCAAGTGGGACTACGCCAAAGACAAGGAGACGCGCATCCTCGCCCCCTCAACGGGACTTAGCACATTCAAGATGGCGGCGATACCCGACCAAAACAGGCTCGTGGTATGTTACAGCGACGGCACGATGCAGTTCATCGACATCAGCACCGGCAAGGTGGTGGACAACAAGACTGGCGGACACGCAAAACTCGAAAACATGCTCTACGACCCCAAGAGCGGAATGTTGGCACTGTCGTCAGCCGACAAGCGCATCTCGCTCTACAACACCAAGGACATGGACGCCGCGCCGCTCCCAATCGAGGAACACAACCTCGAACACAAGGCAAAGTCGCTGTCGTTCAACAGCAAAGGCGTACTCTTCGCGCTCACCGACGACAACGAACTCCGCTTCTGGGACACCGACATCACCACATACGCCAACACTCTGAAAAACATGAACCTGCGTCCACTCGACCAAAGCGAGCGCGAGATGATTCTCGGACGCGACTTTTCGGACAACAAAAAACAGAAATGATGAAAACACTCTTGAAGATATTTATATCGGCAGTCTTAATGGCGGCGGCACCACTCGCAGGTACGGCTCAGGTGGACGCGCCCCTGTACCAAAACGTCATCTCTGACGACGTTAACGCGCAGATCGACACATCCTCCCACGGTTACAAACCCAAAAAAGCCGAACTCAAAGCCACCGACAACGACACCCAAATACAAGCGGGCGACGACATCGGAGAATTGCTCCGCCGTCTCAACAGGCTCTACGACGCCGGCAAATACGATGAAGCCATCAGCCTCTCAAAGTCGATACACGAAAACTTCAAGTCGCTCAACGTCAACGACGAAAGCCGCCGCCAGATGTTCACGATAGCATCGTTCAAAGACATGGAATACAACGAAAAGGCCGACAGCGCAACCAAGCGTTTCATCCGGCGCAACCCATTCTACGAGCCTCAAAGCAGCGACCCCGTCTCGTTCAAGGAATGTCACGGCAACTACAACACGATACCACGCTTTTCGATATGGGTGGCATTCGGACAGTCAATCGCCATCCCGCACCTCGACACCGTGCACGTCATCACCGACACCGCATCAATAAAACCAAATTACGATACCGACAACTCGGAAACGATGCAGATAGGATTCGAATACCATCCATGGGAATTCCTGTCGATAGCCGTCGCGCCCACATACTCCAAATACCAATATTCACGCAGCACCGAGCGCAGCAAACTCGCCACATTCCACTACGACGAATCGTCCAAAATATTCTCCGTGCCGCTGCGCATAGAAGGATACCTCGTAACGGGAAAGAAAAAATGGGTGCCGTCGCTCTACGCCGGTGCATCGGTAAAATACATCTTCAAATCCACCTACAACGCATACACCCAAACCGTAGGCGACCCCAAGTACCGCATCGACAACAAGGAGCACAATCTCGACGACAAGACGAAAATCAACTACGCCATCCTGTGTGGCGCAAGGCTCAGTTTCAACTACCGCCGCATCACGATATTCGGCGACGCCGGACTGTCATTAGACCAAAAGCCGTTCAACAACCCCGACGCCGCGTACTCAAACAGTTACCTCGCTTACGACAAAATGTACATCCCCGACATTTTCCACATCATAGAGCTTTCTGCAACGATTGGAATCAAAGTAAACCTGATGTACAAGACCATCGCCAAATACGGCTACGGACACTAAAAGCACCACGACAATGAAGGCATATACATACATATTGGCATTAATATTGGCGGCTACGGCGCTATGGTCTTGCAGCGACGACAACGAACCCTCATACGTCCGCCAAGACCAGATGACCATCAAGACATTCCCCATCACCGCCATCACCGACCCTTACATCCTGTCGGACGGCTCCATCGTAACCGTTGTGGAGGACGTCGAGCAAAACCATACACCCGACGCACCCCAAAACATGCCACAAAACTCTTACAGGATTGTAAAACTCGGCAAGGACGGCACGATAACAAAATCGCCAAAAATAAGCTTCAAATTCGGGAAGGGAACAACTCAGCCACTCGGATTCAACAACGACGACGAAGCCGACTTCGACCTCGAAATCACCAACAACGGAGATGTATATTTGAAGTATCATACAAGCACCAACGGAATAGGCGTAGCCACATTTGCATCCGGCGTAATAATCGACACCCTGACCACCTACCTGCTCCACAACGACAAGTTTGTGGGCAGCGCAACTCTCAACGACGGTCGTCACGCCATCATCCACGGCAACAATGCCACAATGTCGATATACAACTGCGACGGCGTATTAGAGCAGGACATCTTGCTGCCATACATCTACTGCAACGACGACGAAACCTACAATGTAGTCTGCATCTGCGGCAACATAATGATTATAAAGAACGACGAGAGAACGGAACACGATTTTTTTGTCTATTCGCCCGACGGAGTGCTGCTCAACTACGGCGTCATCGACGAAATGTTTGACAGGCTAATCAACATCGTTGACACGGTTTCAAATACGTCGTCACACGCATACGCCGTCACAGGCAGCGAAATCGAAAACACCGAAAATGGCGGTCAACAATCCTTCTACCGCATCACCAAACTCAACCCAAAAGGCGGTGTAATATACCAAAAGGACAGCCTCTATATGAACGAACTCTACAACATTGTAGAACGCGACGGGATAACCATCTGTGCTGGCTGCTACGTTCCCCAGTCGTATGAAAAAATGAAAGACCTCTCCGACCTTACGAGGGCAGCCACTTCCCTCATAGGCAAAATAGCCATCTTCGATGCGGAAACCGGCGACTCCCTCAGCATCAAATCAATATCACTGGAAGGCGGCGTAATGCCATATGCGGTGATTCCTGACGGCAACGGCGAATACGACATCTACATGTCGAGGGTATTTTCGTACAATTCAACACGCTACACCGCCAACTTTCACACAGAATCAATATACATCTACCACATAGACGACCTCGACAAACTTGACTTAGAATAACAATGAAACAGGAGATGCTCATATTAGTCTTGATAATCTCTGTCGCGGCTCTTGCCTGCGACAAGGACGTCGCGTACACTTCACAGGCGTCATCTTCTGTAAAGGCGATGCCAGTAAAACCGCTCGTGGACCCATGCGCCCTGAGCGACGGATCCATCGTCACCATCACCGCAGACTCGACATTTATCGGGAAATTCCTGTTCCCACCCTATTTCCTGACCAAAATCAGCACGGACGGCACGGTGACATCCGCCGAAATCAAAGACCTGTACGACAAGACAATTTATTACAACGAACTAAAACTCACCACCAACGGCAACAACGACATATTCGTAGAAAACTGCTGGCAATACCACAAGTCAGACATTCTCAAATTTGACAAAGACCTCAACCTAATCTTTCAAGCAAATGCCCTGCAATGCGTCACTACGGGTGCGCCGCTCCGTGACGGAGGCTACGCAATGTTCGCATCCAACGAATATGGAAAAGAACCGCAAAACGACATCATCGGGCTGAAAATATTTGACGGCGGCGGACAAGTCAAGCAAGACACCCTGTGTTCCTTATTGCGGCATGGCGCAGAGCTGTCCATCCTCAAGACAAGCACCATAGGAGACGACAGGATAATATTCTACGCGATGCAAAAATCCACCACAAACGCCACATTCCGCATATACACACTGGACGGCAAAATCAAAAGATACGGCGAACTGAAAGGCGTCACAGGCGACGACATTCGTTATCGCACAAAACTATTCAGCATCGGAGAACACCTCTACGCAGCCATGTCGGACACCACTTTCAAAAGTTGCCGGATAACAAAACTCGGCGTCAGACACGACACAGTTTTCAGCAAGGTAGTGGACATCTCGTACATATTCAGCATCACACAGCAAGACGGCATGATTACCATAGTAGGTCCGGCAGGACCATTCCTGCCCCAAAGGAAAGATAGTCCATTCGGCTATGTCGTGTCACGCATCAAGCCATACCTCAGCGACATCACCGGCAAAATCATCACCATGGACCCAAGCAACGGAGAAATCGCAAGCACCACCACAATATCCCTCGAAGGCGGCACTGTGCCATACGCAGCCACCGCCGCGCAAGACGGATACAACGTGATGATGTCGAGGATTTTTGCCGACGACATCAACGGCGGCATCGAATGGCTCTACAACGACAAGATATACGCATATCACGTGGACGACCTCAAACAACTGCAACTCACACAAAAAGAACAGGCGTCAAAATGAAAACACTTTTTACATACATGCTACTACTCTCGACGCTCGCCGTTGCAGCCACATCCTGCGACGACGAACCAGTGTACGCCGTCCCCGAAAACGCCGCCGACATCACAATCTCCATTAAAACCACCGCGACGCCAAAACTCCTTGACGACGGCTCTCTTGTTGCCTTTACATCCCACAACGGCGACAGCAAGCCGCCATACGACATCATCAGAATTAGCAAAGACGGCACTGTAACGTCAACCACCATCGACCCCGGTTACGAAATAACCGCCGACATTGCAGAAGGAGTAATCTCCAGCATACAATCAGCGGACGGCAACATAGTCATGGGCTACTGCTCCGCCCAATACGGTTGTTACATCATATATGTAATAAGCAAAGCAGGCGACTTAATCTACTCAAATGTAGTGAACAATATCGAAGATTATATGTTTCCTCAGGCATGGACACCCCTGCCCGACGGTGGATTCGCCCTCATCCTCGGAGAAAACAACACAAGACTCGATTACTATTGGACAGTAACCAACTTAGGCATAACAACCTTCGACAGCAAAGGAAACATAAAAAAAGAAATCACAATACCCTCGCCGTCCAATGAACCAATAAAAATCGATTGCGCACGCCTGGTAGGAGAAAATATAATGCTGTTTTGCAGAACATATAACGAACTAAGTCAGCCGAAAATAAAGATATTCGTCCTGTCACCGGAGGACGGGGCATCGCTCGGCACCAACGAATTGTATTTAGATTACAACAACAGCGTGCTATGCCGCAGCGTCGGCGACCACGTTTACATTTCAGAACAAAAATTAGACACACACGAAACCAAAGTTACGCAATTAGACGCACTGGGCAACAAGGTGTTCAGCACGATACTCGACATGTACCCCCTGCACAACATTTCGGAAATCGACGGCAAGGCAATTTTCGCCGGCATCAAGCCGCTCAAAGACTGCGAGTATTTCTACACCTTTCCTGAAGTAGTGGACTTATTCATGCGCCCATACATAAAGAGCATCAAAGGCCGCATCATCACGATGGACGCCGCCAACGGCCGCAACCCAGAAACCATAGACCTCTCATATGACGGTGGAATGATGCTCTACGGCGTGGCTTCCGACGGCAGCGACGGCTATCACGTATATCTGTCGAGGATACTCCCGTCGGAGGTCAACGACGTAGCATACCTCTTTCACGACAACATACACATATACCATACAAAAGATCTTCACAAACTTCAAATAGAACAATGACCATGGCACTCACAATTCTTGACATAATACTGATAGTGGTAGCGGCGGCACTCGCGGCAATACTCATCTACACCACATTGAAGCGCAAGAGACTCGTGCTTCAGGCAGTACGCCGCAACGAAAAGCGTTACAACGTACAACTGCGCGAGGCCGAAAGCGAAATACGCCGCCTCGACACCATCAACAAGGATCTCAACAAAAAATTGGAGGAGCCGCGCAGGTCTTCGGGCAACACCCCAAGCAAGGCATCACAACTGATTGACACCGAAGCACTTGTAATAGAACAGAAAAAACTCGAACAGCAGCAGCGCGAACTCACCGACCGCAACAAGATGCTCTGGGATATGAGCCTCTCCATCGAAAAAGAGCGCAAGCACATCCAAAAACTCAAAAACGAAATCGAGAAAGAGCACAAGTCCGTCACCGACAGCATTCGGTACGCAAAACTCATCCAGAACGCCGTGCTGCCGTCCAAGGAAATACTCAAAGAGTCCTTCTTAGACGTGTTTCTATTCTGGCGGCCGAAGGACATCGTCTCCGGCGACTTCTACTGGATGAAGCGCATCGGCGACAACGTAATATTCACCGTCGCCGACTGCACGGGACACGGAGTGCCGGGCGCGTTCATGAGCATGCTCGGAGTGGCTTTCCTCAACGAAATCAGCGTGGAAATCGGCGACTCGCCCACACCCGCCCAAATCCTCGAAGAAATGCGCCGCAAAATCATCGCCACGCTCAAGCAGACCACCAACCCCCTCGAGCCAAAGGACGGCATGGACATGGCAATATGCGTGCTCAACATCAAGACAATGAAAATGCTATTCGCCGGCGCCGACAACGGAATGTACCTCGTGCGCGGCACCGAACTCACCGAATACAAGGCCGTCAAAAATCCCGTGGCAATATACCCCCGCATGAAGGACTTCGAAAACCATGAAATTGAGGTACAGCACGGCGACTACATATACATGTATTCAGACGGATTCCAAGACCAGCTCAGCACCAAAGCGTCCGGCAAATTCACATCGCGCCGCTTCCGCGAACTTCTGATAGACATCAACGCCAAGACCAAAGTGGCATCCGAACAGGCAGAACTACTCAACTCCGCCATCGACCAATGGCGCGGCGAATACCCACAACTCGACGACATACTTGTAGGCGGCTACTGCATCAACTAACTGACTATGAACAAGACTCAGGCATCCATATCATCCATTGCTCTAATGATTGCGCTGGCATTGCCATCCTGTCAAAAAGACAACGACACCACCGACGGCGGCAACCACGAAGCCTCGCTTACCGAATTTTCGGCGACGATAGCGACCGACGGCAACTCCGCAACCTCCAAAACCTACATCCGCAACGGCTGGGACTTCCTGCAAGGCAACTGCGCCGCCGAAACTTACTTCGACACGCAGGACACAATAGGAATATTCGCCGCCGACAGCACCGCCGCGCCATTCACCATGAAAAACGGCAAGGCGTCCGACAAGACGGTGACATTCGCCGGCGTCACCAAAAAATCCGACCACTATTACGCCCTGCTGCCATATCAAGGCAACTCCACAATCCACGACGGCGTCATCTCGGCACACATCCCCACAGAACAAACGTCGTACAACAACATCGACGGCAACGCCGCACTCCACGTGGCATACGCCGCCGACAGCGACCGACAACTCACTTTCCGCAATGCGACAGCCACAATAGCCTTCTATGCCAACAATCTCCCCATCAGCGAAATAGACGTAGAGGCCATCGACGGCACCATGATAGCCGGCGACGTAAGCATCACAGTATCCCAAGACGGCTCCGCGCCCACGGTGAGCGGCGGCACGTCGTCAAAAATATCCATCAACACAAGATACGACTACAACGCAACATTCGCCGCATCATTGAAGCCATGCACGCTGAAGCCCGGCGCACTCAAAATCACCTACCACAAAACGGACGGCTCCTCTTTCGAGCAAATCAACGACCTGCCAATCACCCTGCATAGCGGCGAGTATTATCTCAACGGGCGGATTGGCGACAAGAAACTCACTTGCTACGCCGACGAAACGCGCAGCAAAATCCTGTTCACCCGCTTTGCCAACAGCGAAAGCAAGGATGTCTCCCTGCCGTCCTTAGACCTCGACGTAGAAGAAGGCTACATGTATTATTACAACACAAGCCCCAACGGCAAAGGCACGGCGTATGACTTCGGACAGACCATCGAAATAACAGACAACACAGACATTTATCTCCAAAAAAGCAAAGCCTGCCTCATAACAATCTACAACCCGGATGGCAAAGAGGTGCTTTACGAAAAAAAAGCGAGGTGCCGCTCCAAATTCACATTTCCCTACCTGTATTCAGCAGAAACAGACGAAGACTACGCATTCAGCATGGAGAAAGGCGGCGCAATTTTCGCCCGGTCATACGTTTTTTTCGATGTACCTGATCTCCCATCCCTGACATTCTACACCATTACACAAGGCAAAATATATGTTACAATATACGGCGACGGCGCCGACAAGGAACCCACCGTGCGCCAGCGAATCCAAGAAGGCTACCAATACACCCTGCCCGAGACAAACCGCACCGAAGAAGGCTACGAATACGTGTACAGCACTCAGCCCGACGGCGCAATGGAATACATCCCCGGCGACCGCATATTGTATGAAGACGGCGACATCACACTGTACCCGGTGAAAATAAAAGTCAACGACATCGACCTGACGGGTCATTCATTAGGCAACGCCGTCAAATATTCCTGGATTGGCACAACAGAAATTTTGGAAACCGAGCCAAACACCGTGAGCATATATAGATTCCGCCCATTCATCGTTCAATTCGACTCCTGGCAGATACGCCTCGACTGCGGCGAAAACTATCATTGTCAGAAGTCGATGTATGGTTATGAGGGCGAAGACCGGTCAACCTACGCGAAATACCCGGTTTTCAACTACGGCAACAGCCAAGTATACGACATCGACAACTCGGACATCACAGTGAAATTTTACAACAAAGGCTCAATGTGCGACGTCCAGTTTTTCTGGAAAGAAAAATCCAGCGGGCAGACCCAAAGCATGTGTTATTACAGGTCGCTGCTCACCAACAACAGGGTCCAGTTTATAGTCAACGGCTGCTACTTGCTTTTCAATTACAAAGAAACCGACGAAAAAGTCAAACTGACCATATACGACGAAAACGGTGCCATAGCCGACCAAAAAGAGTTCAAGAAAGGGATGGACATAACCCTGCCCGCACCCAAGCCCGCACCCGACGGCTACGAATACGTATATAGCACCACGCCAAACGGCAAAATGGAACATACAGCCGGATATACAATTCATAAAGTCAGCGAAGACGTTAAATTGTACCTCGTAAAAGTGAAGGTGAACGTCATATCCATGCAAGGACTTGTATTGTACTCGGACAGGGACAAACCCTGGGTGACATTTGACGGCTTTCCACCGCTCGAACCCGGCTGTGTCAATAGATTGCAGTACACACAAGTGGAAGTTCCCAACCCCGAAAACTACCACGTAAGGTTTGACATTGACGGCGGCAAAACTGGCATGGCGTCAGGCGGCTGGGTGGATCCTGGCAAAACCCAGCCCGCCCAGACCAGCGGCAACGCATGGATATTCAGCACCGAAACAAACATATGCCTCAATCTCGACGACGCATTAGTTACGGTGTCCATCTACCACAAGGGCGAGACAGCCGACCTCAAATACGATTGGCATGGCAGCATAGACGACTACAAATATTACTCCTACGGCTTCGACTTCCCAATCTCCAGCAATGGAATCGTACTTGTAGTCAACGACGCGACGGTAACAATCAAGTGACGGCGGCTCCGCTGTCGAGAAGGTTGTTACCGTCACACACGCGATGAAATACTATAATCCGAGCATTTCCTTCATCAGGTCAAGCTCCTGATACTCCGCCTTCACGGTAATAATCTCCACCCTGCCATCCTTGAAGGTGATTTCCTGCTTGCCTGACATAGTATTGATCTCCACGTTGACAGTAAAGTTCCTGTAATCCAATTCCCCTTCTGATATTATCTCATAGGAGCCCGACCCCATCTCGGAACCAGTTACCTGCCCGTCCTTTATAATGTTGTTGACCACTACAAAGCGATTGTCCGAGAACAAAAACAACGACACGAAATTGGATTTCGGCGCATCAGACTGCTTGTACCATGCCACGACATTCTCCACAGAATAATTGTTGTATGGGAAATACATGACGGGATCCTTATGGTTGCTCAGGTTGTTGCGGGAGAAATCCGACTCCTCCGGCAGTTCGCCCGTTTCATGGACGAAGTCTTTGCCCAAAAACTTGCACCTGCCATCTGCAAAGGTCACTGTCGTCGTGCCTTCCACGCCCGTGGTCGTTACTTCAAAATTGTTGTAAGATGGATCTTCCGCACCATTCAAGACGAAATCGCCCGCCTTGTATATCACCCTCGCATCGTTGGCTGCCACATATTGCGTCAGGAGATAAGAATAGTCGTTGTACAGATACAACGCCCATTCCTCCATATTGTCCTCGTCCTTGCAAGTGTACCACGCCACCACATTCTCAGGATAATAATCATATGGGAAGAACGGTTCGAGTTCTCCCTTGTCTTTGTCTCCGCCGTTGCCACCGCCATTATAAGAGTCGGCGTTGCCCCTCCTGATTGCTCTCACCGACATGCCGCCAAAATTCTTGTCATGATGACTATACCAACTCAAATTGTAGTGGTGGAAATACAGGCGGTAGCCCTCCATGCTATCGAAATCGCCGCACGACCAATACACGCCGTACTCGTCAAGAGAATTGATGATGCCGCCTATCCTGAGCCCCGCCGCCGGGAAAAACACATACGGGTCGTTATTGATGTCGAAGGCACCTACGGCAAGGAAATAATACCCCCATCTATCTCCGTAATAGCCCTTGAAATTATAGGTGTCGCACAATGAGTAGTAATCGTTGGTGCGGTCATCCGCCAATGACGCCATAGGCAGTTCCAAAGGCGCGGATACGCACTCCTGCGCTTCGTCCCAGTAAAAATATTCGCCCACGTCGCCTATTGATTCCGCACCGACGTTCTTGTCGGCCCAAAGCGTGTTGAAGATGCCCAAATCCACCATTCCGTCGCGGTCGATGGTGTAGAGGCAGCCACCATTCACCCTGTCGTATGGAATCCTATAAAAGTTGGTCACCAATGCCGACTGTTCGTCCATTGCAATCCACAGCCTGCCGTCCTCGCTCATGGTGTATTTTTCGTTGTTGACGCGAAGCCAGTGCTGGCACGGCGACATTATGAAATGAATGTAAGCCTTGCTGTCGGTGAGTTTGACGGGGTCGGCGGAATGATATTTGAATCGGGCGGTGTAGCGGTGTCCGCATTTTTTGATGAGGTCGTCGAGCGAAACGATGGAATTGCCGTCGCCCGCCGTACCCGCCGCAGGGATTTCTATCGTGCCAACGAGGTCGAGGGTGTCGGCTACGCCCACCGGCACTTGCAGCGTGCCGGCAAAAGTGCCGTCGGTGTCCATCAAGGTAAGCGTGCCGCTTACGTCCTTGCCCGATACAGTCATTGCAAGAGGTTTTGCGACATCCTCGTCGGTGAATGTCAGCGGCAACACCGACACTTCCTCGTCCACAGTGCTTGACACTTTGGATAATTGCCCGCCACACTTGACCGTCATCGTATATTCTACATTATACAATATGACGGTGTTGGATGGGGTGCCGTCGTCGGGACTATAGCCGCTGTCTGTGCCGTCGCCCTTGTCGCACGACGCCAGACATATCAGCGCGGCAAGCAACAATGTAGTATAATGATGTTTTCTCATGTTGTCTTATTTTAATCCTGCCAACTCCATAAACAGATTCAAATCCATACGTTGCATCTTTATGTCCTTGTATCCAGACACAGTGCAAACGCCGTCCTTGATGTCGAGAGTGCCTTTGCGCGTAATGTAATCGCCAAAATGAAAATCAAAGGAGGCGTTGTTGAAATCAGCGACGGACACGATTCCATCTTTCTCAAAAAAGCCTCCGAGTATTTTTGCGCCCACCTGCTCTCCGTCTTTAATCCAGCACTTGACAAAATTGAAACTGTCGTCGCTGTATATGTACAACGCCATGAAATCTTCGTCCTCATCCGCTGGGTCAATCTGCTTGTACCACGCCACCACCTGATATTCGTTCCACTTTGCTATCCACGGGAAATACAGTATAGACGTGCCGGTATTGTCCTTGGTGTGTGTCGCCATCAGCGGTTTTTGTTCCAATTCACGACGGAATGTCCTGTTCAAAAATTTGCATGCGCCGTCGATGAACTCGTAATTTTTTTTCTGCCGCCATACCGTGGCGGTGATGTCAAAATTGTTGTACTCTGCATCCGCTGCGCCGTTGATAGTGAAGTCGCCGACGTTCTGTATCACCCTTGCGTCGGTGTCGGCCTTATACTGGGTTACGACATACGTGCTGTTTTTGAACAGATACAACGCCCATTCGTCCCTTGCCTCGTCACGCTTGTATGTGTACCACGCCGCCACGTCGTCCCAGGAATAGATGACGGGGAAAAACGGCTGGACTTCTTTCGGCTGGTCTTTCTCGTCCGAACCTGCATTCACGTCCTTGGCATCAATGCGACATACAGGACGCACCATCATACTCCCAATGTCTTTGGAGATGTGGTTGTCGATGGAAACGTGCCGCTGGTTGAAGTAAAAGCGGTATCCGTCTTGGGAATCAAACGAGTCACCGTTCCAATAAGAGCCTATTTCATTCTGCTGAAACAATTTGTCGTGCTGCACTATGCCGCCCGCCGGCAGGAATATGAACGGATTTTTCTCATGGTCGGAAAAACCTTTCACGCAAAAGAACAGGCCAGGCACACCTTTATATTCGCCCCATTTGTGCTCCGTAATAGAACACAATGTCTGGAAATCGCTTTCGCCGTGTGAAGTGGCTTCCATCGGGGCAGAAACGCAACTTTGCACTGCTATCCATTCGAAATAACTGCCGGCGTCCTCATAACTTTCCGCGCCGACGTTTTTGTCAGCCCATAACACCCCCGGAATGCACAAGTCCACAAGTCCGCTGTGGTCGATGGTGCACACCTTGCCGACCGCCGCCCTGCCGTTGGCGACTTTGTAAAAAGAGGTTACGAGAGAGGAGTTTTCGTCTATTGCAATCCACACCTCGCCGTCATTGCTCATGGTGTATTTGTTGCTGTTGACCAACAGCCAATGCTGCAACGGCGACATTATGAAGTGGTAATAAGCCTTGTTGTCGGTGAGCGCAAGAGGCTCGGCGTTTTTGTATTTGAAACTGACGGTGTATCTGTGACCGCATTTCTGAATCAAATCGTCGAGCGAGATGTTGGACCTGTCATTGTCAGCACCGTCTGCCGCTGGGATTTCGATGGAGCCTGTGAGGACGAGAGTGTCGGCGATGTCGGTTGGCACAGTAAGCGTCCCGGAGAAAGTGCCGTCGGTGCTTTTCAGGGTCAACGAGCCTGTTACGTCCTTGCCAGAAACGTTCATTACCAACGGCTTGGCTACGTCCTCCTCGGTGAATATCGGAGTTACCACACCGCTTTCATCATCGACGGCGTAGGCGGCTTTTGACACCGAACCGCCGCACTTTACCGTCAATGAATATTTAACTTCCTGCAAGAATACGGTCGTATTGCCGCCGTCTGCGTCCGATTTTTTGCTTTCGGCATCGCCGTCGTCGCCCTTGCTGCATGATGTCACAAGCACGACGGCTGTCAAAAACGCAATAATATGGAAATAAAGATTTTTCATGTCTGTTCTAAGTTTTTTAGGATGATGAAACACTGTGATTCAGCGTCCATTACAACTTGCAAATTTAGCAAAAACTTTCTATTTCCGCATGCGTTTTTGAGGAAAATAATTCGTTACGAATTTTTCCAACTTACCCTGAACTGCGCACCGATAATCTCACGGACTTTTGCCACAACCTCCTCATCGGCGGGAGTGGAGATGAAGTCGATGTTTTTCAATACGTTGTCGGGGTTGGTGGTTGAGAACAATGTGGATGTAATGTGCTCGTTGCCAAGGCTGTACTGCATAGCGAGTTTCTCAATCGGATAGCCGATTGAATCGCAGTATTGGGCGGCTTTGGCGCAGACATCGCGCAACTCTTGGGGCGC
>JAEEGL012321998.1_pt1 | contig 17815 bp, 16 predicted proteins | sample 9134231 | NCBI WGS metagenome assembly JAEEGL01 (sample SAMN16246548, study PRJNA631951) | gut metagenome | biome: gut microbiome; feature: rumen; material: fiber-attached | host: Bos | place: Iran: Karaj | collected 2018-10 | reverse complement strand
TGAGTTAATTAGTAAAATAAACGAAACCCTATCTAAACAAAGTGAAGTTAAAATAACTTCTAAACTTGATACAGATAGTTTAGCTAAAGCAACGTTTTACTATAATTTTGCAAGTTATAGTATACTTGCTTGTTTGGTATATGTAATATGTCTAATTCTATCGAGTTTTAAAGATATTAAGATTCAAAAAAGAACTATAATAAGTAGTACAAATTATAGAAAACTTAATAGACAATTACTATTATCAAACAGTTTATTTTCTATAATATTATGGGGTGTGTATGTTGCATTAAGTTTTGTTTTAATTGGAGATGTAATGTTTTCTAATCAAGGAATAATTTATTTAATAAATTCATTTATATTTACCATGTGTGCAACTACTATTGCTTTGTTTATAGGAAATTTAGTTTCAAATAAAAATGCAATAAATGGTATAGTCAATGTAATAGCATTAGGATCAAGTTTCTTATGTGGTGCTTTTGTTCCTGTGGAATGGCTACCAGATGGAGTTTTAAAAATTGCTCATATTTTGCCATCATATTATTATATAAGTAGTAATGAATCTTTAAAGACATTAGAAGTATTTAATTTAGAAACAATGCAACCTATTATAACAAATATGATAGTAATTTTGGGGTTCTCAATAATATTTATTATATTAACTAATATAGTTTCTAAAAGAAAACAAAAAATAGGATAAAGGGTATGGGAATTTCCATAGTAGAATTTATGTGGGAGTATAAATTCAGTGCTGGCTAGACAAGACTTTTACTCCCATATTCTAAAAAATATAAAAAGAGGATTAAATTATTTGGGTAATTTTTTCCTCTTTTTTTGAGATTATTTATACAAAAATATATTCATTTAAGACAATTTCTTCAGCCATATTTTTGTAATTATTCATTAGCTTTGTCCATTCTAATGGGTTTAATTCTTTACTTTTTTCAGACTTTATATTTGGTAGAACAAGCCTTCAAGCCTGACTACGGACTAAATAAAAACTTACGAACTTTAACTAGTCCGTAAGTTGTCTTCAAATGGAGCCGATGGCAGGGATCGAACCTGTGACCTGCTCGTTACGAATGAGCTGCTCTACCAACTGAGCTACATCGGCATATCTATATATAATTATTTTTTAGAACACATAGCCATATCAACACGTGTTGCTAATACTATTTATTATAACACATTTGTGCTATAATAATGATAACCAAGGAGAAAAATATGCCAAAAACAGAAGTCATCAAGCGTCCAATCGAAAAAATAGGTTGGGACCTCAAAAAATCAGCATGGTCTGCTGTCATCGAATCGCTAGCCATCATAATTTTTGGCATTTTAATGATCGTTTGGCCAGATATTACAATTGCAGTCATTGCCAACATACTTGGTGCTATATTTATTGTCAGCGGTATTTATCAGATCATTAATTATTTCGTAGTCAAAGGACAGAATGACTTCTTCAATAATGGCCTCCTCGTAGGAGTAATTTCATTACTTGTCGGTATAGCTGCCATCGTCATAGGCGATAGCATAGCTAACGTCTTCCGCGTAATCATAGGTATTTGGATGGTTTACGAATCCTTGGTGCGTGTCAACACCGCGATCAAGCTCCACTCTGTGGGGATCCAAAGCTGGAAATACATCGTAATAATCGCTCTGATTATGCTTGCCTTAGGGCTATTTGTAGTATTTAACACTGGCGCTATATTCCAACTGATAGGGTGGGTCATGGTGGTTGCTGGTATTGTAGGTATTGTCGGTGATGTTATGTTTATGCAGCAGATTAATACAGTCGTTGATAAGCTCACTAAATAGCCCATGAAACAAATTACCTTCAAAGATGATATTGTTGCCATTTATCGCACCGAGCGTGGTATTTTGCTATTAATTATTATTAACCTGCTATTATCTATTGGCTTACTCGCTTTTTCTCTTATCAATCTTAACTCTGGCAATACTGTAGTCAAGACTGGCTATGGTGACATAGGTGGGTATCGTGATGGTTCTTGGATGGATATGCTGTCATTTCCGTTGCTTGCAGTAATATTCGGCGTTTTACACGGATTATTATCCCTGAGAATCTTCCGCAAACGCGGTGGTGGTATGGCAAAATTCTTCCTAATTGTCACTACTGCCTTAATAGCTGGTACATTCTTAGTATTAATTCGTCTACTCGGGGAAGGATAATGCGTAGAAATCTTGAAATTCCTCAAGGCAAGCGTACAAAACTATATCGTTTTCTAGAGATTCTACCAGGCGCTGTTTCGTATGGTGCCATTATTTTGCTATTCGTTTTGTCTCTAATAGATCCAGTACTTGGCGCGATCTATCTTTTTGCTCTAATTGCCACTACGCTTGTCAAAGCCGTAGGGGTAGCGTATCGTACTATCCAGGGATACGAAGTCATTAAGCGTGCGGAGCGTGTAGACTGGCGAAAACGCATAGAGGATCTTGCCGATCCGCACGCCTCCTACGAGAAATTACGAGACAAAGACGACAATAGCTACCATTTTGACGAGCACATAGAAAATCTCAAAATGATGGCCGCTATGGGTAAAGAATACCCTGCACCAGACAAGATTTACCACGTAGTTATCATGACTGCCTACAACGAAGGTGCAGATGTATTAGGCCCCTCTATCAAAGCAGTGGCTAAATCTACTTTTCCTAAGGACCATATTATTTTTGTCTTAGCATATGAAGCTAGGGGCGGGGAAGAGATGGCCGCTACGGCCAAGTATCTAAAAAAACAATACCAAGGCGTATTTCGTGATTTTATTTTATCTGAGCATCCAGACAACCTTCCAAACGAAATTGTCGGCAAGGGCCCCAATCTCACATATGCTGGGCATGTTGTTGCCGAGTATGTGTCCAATAAGCGATTACCAGTAGAGAATATTATCGTGACATCGCTAGATAGTGACAATCATATGGCTCCAAAATACCTAGACTCAGTAGCTTATGAATTTATTACTCACCCTAACCGTCAGCGCCTCAGCTATCAGCCAGTATCACTTTTTATGAATAACATTTGGGACGCTCCTGCACCCTCGCGTATTATTGCAGTTTCAAACTCATTCTTCAACGTTATATCTACTATGCGTCCACATTTGTTGCGTAACTTTGCATCACATTCGCAGCCGCTGCAGGCGCTTGAAGCAATGAACTTCTGGAGCAAGCGTACCATAGTAGAAGATGGCCATCAGTACTGGCGAAGCCTGTTTTTCTTCTCTGGGGATTATTCAGTATTGCCTATCAGGATCCCTATCTATCAAGATGCCGTCATAGATGACACTTTATGGAAGACTATCAAGGCACAATTCGTGCAGGTCCGACGCTGGTATTACGGGGCATCAGACGTAGCCTATGTCGGTTCTAAACTATTTGTTAAGAAAAGCCAACGTATCGTGCCTTTTTGGCAACTTTTCCCAAAATTCTGGCGTCTGCTTGATGGGCATGTCACACTGGCCATCCTTGCCCCCATCGTAGCTTTTGGTGGTTGGGTACCAATGATTATGAATCTGTCTTCCCACACTATGGTTGCATACAATTTGCCAAACATTGTTAGCATAGTAGAGACTTTTGCCTCAGTGGGTCTTATTATCTCCATATTAGTCTCTTTCAAGATGCTACCCAAACGTCCAGCCAAATACAAAAGGGGCCGCAACATATTAATGCTGCTTCAGTGGATCCTTATGCCTGTTACATCTATACTGTATCAGTCACTAGCGGCATTCTACTCTCAGACACGCTTAATGCTGGGCCTATATATGGAAAAATTCGATGTTACAAAAAAGGTTGTCAAAAAATAAGGAGTAATCATGAAACTAGAAATTGAAGCTGTTTTTCTCAACATAGACAAAGAAAAAATTCGCGCAAAATTACAGTCACATGGCGCCAAGCTCATAGCTCCAGAGCGCAAAATGGTGCGCAATGTTTTTCACCTTTCTCCAGATCCAGGCAACTGTTTTGCGCGTGTACGCGACGAGGGTGACAGGATAGTTGTGACTTATAAAGAATTTCATGATAAGTCTGCAACCGGCGTCAAAGAAATAAATCTTACAGTCAATGATTACGATAACGCAGTAGAAATGATGCGGGCTCTTGGTCTCCATGAAAAATCCTACGAAGAGTCTATGCGCGAAACCTGGGAGCTAGACGGTGCTGAAGTATGTATCGACACCTGGCCATGGCTGCCTACCTATGTAGAAGTAGAAGGGAACTCCGTCGAGAATATGACTTCAGTCTCTCAGAAACTTGGATTCAGTATGGAAGATGCGCTTTATTGTGGCGTAGGTCATATTTACTCACTATATTACGACATCGAAGAGCACGACGTCGATACCGGCGTAGAGCACTGGGATCGTATCGAATTTATTCCTACCCCAAAATGGCTTGTTGCTAAAAAGAAACAGCACGCCCCATCTGCATAGAATTATTGCCCTGATAACTACTCGCTTTTACCTAGCCTTTTTCGCATATATGTGCTATAATATAAACACGGGTTGTTAGCTCAGTTGGCTAGAGCGTCTCGTTTACACCGAGAAGGTCGGGGGTTCGAGCCCCTCACAACCCACCACGGGACATTTTTCGGGGTTTAGAGGCCCCATTTTTGTTGTTCGTTCTCTGTAAAGTGGGCTAATTTCGGGTGTGTAAACATTCTTATTTAGGTCCACCCAAAAACCACTCGGAAATAGAATTTTTTTACACACTTCTACTTCTTCTAGAGGTAACTCGAAAAAATGCTCACCCATATAATCAATATAATCTAGTGCAAAAGCCAAGAATTTACTACGCCCACTTTCCAGGCTTTTCTGAGCCGAGCTAATCTTACTCTTTAGTTCTTCAATTTCATCCAAAGTTTTTTCAAGATACGAGTTAAAGGTTTCTTTGATAGATTGATTAGCGGTTCCTAATATTTCATCCATTAACCCTCGCTCCTTTTCTTCGAGCTCTGTTAAGCGTTGTTTATACAACCTAATCCGTGTTTTTTCTACTTCCTCCTCTTTATTCCAAATATTATTTAAAGCAATAATTACTTCTTTTCTGCCTGCTTCGGTGAGTTCTAGTCTCCCAAACAATCTGATGACTTGTCGGTGTGCATCATCTCTAGTAAGGCTTCTATGACAATTACGGCAAAAATATCTCGAATAGACCTTCTCGGTTTTTCCATTGCTATTATCATAACCAGTAAATTTAAATACTTTGCATCCTTTTGTGAGACATTCTTCACATAGTAAAATTTTATTTAATGGAAACCTAGTATTACCGCCTTTTACGGGGCCTTTATGTAATTTTTTCTTATGCTCGAGCGTGTCTAAAATCCTTCTGTGCTGTTCCAAGGTGATAAGAGGTTCGTGTAACCCTTTTTCATTTCTTACTTTTATTTGCTTCTGCATTTCCACTATACCAGCGTAATACGGGTTAGAGATAAACTTAGTCCACTTATCCATTCGCATTTTTGTATGTCTTCCGTCTCTAATTATTGGACAATTTTCATTATACCAATCCATAGCCTGTTTTATGGTTGCCGTGCCCTCAGCTATCGAAATTAATGCCTGTCGCAAAATAGGACCAGTTATTGGGTCTATTTTGTGTATACCAGCAATCTCGCCCCTCGTATACCCAATTGGTGGTTGAAAAGTATAACGCCCCTCCCTTAACGCCTTTTGGTGCCCGTCAATCGCCTTCCCAATTCTTTCTTCGTTGCTACTCTCGGCGTCATTATATTTCATAAATCTATTCACACGCGAATTTCTATCGCCCTTATTTAGTTTAGGGTCAGAAAAGATAATTTCAACCCCACGTTTCCTAAACTCTACCTCTGCCCATATTCCTTCATCGCCCGACCTCATAAATCTATCTGGTTCACTTACGAAAAGGTATTTTATTCGTTTATTCCTATCACAAAAATCAAACATTTCAGTCAAATCTTTGCGTTTTATATTCTTGCCCCGTTTACTCGAAACGCTTCCGCTCCACACTTTTACTATTTCTGCACCATATTCTTCGGCAAGTCGGCGAACCTTTTCGTCTTGGTTGCTCAAGCTATTATTTTGTAGCTGTTCTACCGATGATACTCTGCACAATGCAATTGCTTCAATTACTTTTTCAGCCATTTAACTTTACCTCTTATCGTTATTATTTGATATAATTTATTCTTGTTTGTTTTTATAAATTCTCAAGACCATAGCTGCAAATTCAATAGCATCACGTTGACACTTGAGGAAGAAATCGTCATCCATAAAAAACCCTACAGCCACGAAGGACAGTGCACTTCTATATAATCCAACGGACATTAGATTAGATAATATTATGCACAGTTAGTAACCTTATAGTCTTCTTTAGGACCTCAATCGCGCGGTATATGCATTCTTTTCAGCCTCGCCCTCCCCCTCCACGAATGTTCAGCATTGAATAACTGCTAGTAGGAAAGTCTGTTTTCTTCCTCTTTCCTCTTAAATATGATAATAAATCATAGCACCGAGAAGCACAAGCATAGACATTTTAGATTTATTTTTATTACTATCACTCGCAGAATGTCCATTCTAATTTATTCCATTAAATTATAACGATAAGATTGAGCAAGGCACCATATACCATTGTGAACGTAAGCTTATAGGCAAACATCGCTCAAAACTCACTCCAGTTTTTAACCCTCTTCACCTAATTGTCTAGGGCTTGGCACAACCTGAAATGTAATCTTTGAATGCGAGAAGAAATCCTCGCCGTCTTTATTATCAGTCCATCGAGTTCCGTGTTCTGAAACCCAAGTTGCTGCCCTAACATCACCATTTATGGCCTTTATTATCATTGCCAAAGCTATTGCCTTAGCATAGGTGGTTGGGGAGTTTTGTAAATACCTTTTCATACCCTCGTTAATAGGCCCTGTGAGGTCAACATCAGCCCCTAGGAGCTCTTCTACTATCGTAGATAGGTTCTTACTACCTTTTCGTCTTCCATTCTGTCTTCTGTAATCATTGGCCCCTGAAAAAGGTCTTAAATTACTTGTGTTTGCCATTTTTGTTCCCAATTATTCTTAAGCTAATTATAGCAAAATAGCCAAGCCAATAGGGGATAGGTCTGCCTTGCAGTGAAAACCCTATACAGCCTAGTATCTAGCAACAGAACAAAAAGCACCTATAGAACTAAGCCCAAGGTGCCTTTAGCTTTTAAGAATAGACCTATTATATTTTACTTATTTTAGTAAAAATATAGTTGTCTCCTTCTTTTTTAAATGTTAATTTATATTTTGGCAATTCATCTTCATATTCCAAAAGCAAATCAGCCTTCTCCTCATATATATCCTTGTTTGTTCCGTCTAGTGCTATATATTTGGCCCCATTATCGCCTGTTGGTGAGACATATAGATATGCTACATCTACGGTTAGCTCATCATCATTTGTTGAATAATCAAGAATTTCGTAGGCATATGTGGAAGGGTCAATGCCACCACATCTACTAATTGAGATATACTTACCATAATCCTCCGAATAAAATGGCACAAAGCACCAGAAGTCTTTTTGGTTTTGAACATCGCTGTCAGAGCCAAACAAACTATGGTAGGCATTGTTTATGTCGTCATAGGTGAAATCATACTCGTAATCCGCTAAATTCCCACCAGGCATACCCCCGTCATCGTGAGTCGCACTTATTCTATCGGTATATCCAAGCTTTTTCAGGGATAGATAATACTTATACTGCTCAGTTAGTCCGTTCTTAAAGAGGTTATTATCCGTAGAAGTTACATTGTAGTCAAAATTTACGACATTCTTTAAGAGTTCCTTAACTTCTTTAAAGCTTATATCGGAAGTTTCATTAGTTGTTGTCGTTTTATTATCTTCTTCAACTTGGACTTCCAAATCGGAAGTCTGGTTGTCTTTCTGTGAACTTTGCAACATACCATAAACACCAAACCCAATACCACACACAGCCACAACAGAAACAATCGCCGTAGCAATTTTCCACCCCTTCCCACTATCTTGTTTGCCACTATCCATAACAGGCACTGTGGCGGTTGCGTTTTGTTCCATTGTGTCTCCTTTATATTCTTATGCTTTTTATTATACCACGCTTTTTGGCCATACAGCTGAAGCTTTAAGAGTTCCAATTGGCGACTTTTTCAGAAACTAATTATAGAACTACTCTTCTTATCTAGACTTACATCTAAACTATGAATAGTCCATATCTCAATCACTAACCTATATACTATGCAAAGCCCTCACCTTATTCGTTTAATCTGTCCAAGTGCTGGTGATACCTCAGCTCTAGTAGGAAATACCAGTAGTCTATCTCCTCGTTCACCTCTTGTATCACACTCCTTAATCGGTCTTCCAGGCTCTTATTGTGTAAAATACTAACCTCCTGGTCCACCAAACGGTTTATAAAATGGTTTTCAACTATTCTGTAACCTATAAATGCCCGTTAAATCCCTTGTGAAAATAGAGGACTATTTTTATGCCATTTTTTGCGACAAAAACATATCAAAAATCGTAATTAACCTCTATATTTTTGCCTGTTAAATCCCCCATACCATTTGCCCTGTCGTTTATATACGAAATACAATAAGAAATCAGGTCTAAGGACGTTACCTCCAAATTATTATATTACTATTGACAAAAAAGCATAAGTGTGATAAAATAGAACCATAACCTTAACTGGTTATAAAGTACCTTTATAACTGATTGAATATTCTATGGGAGGGATAGAAATGAAAAAGTTGGCAATTCTTATTCTGGTAGCGGTTTCTCTGTTTTCTATGACAGCGTGCGGCGGTAACAAAGATATCAATAAAGGCATCTCGATTGAGTCTAACGATACTTCTGGAGCTGGTTTATACGCTAACTATGATTACGAGAATAAAGACGCCAGAGAAGAAGCAATCTACAGACGCGAGCATGTGTTGCGTCTGTCAGAAGAGCCTGAGGAGTTGGCAGAGTTCTTGCTCGCTACAAATGAACTCGACGCGTTCGTAGAGGTCGACACAGAAGACCACTCTAAAACTATCGAGAATGCAGTAGCGGTTTTCTCCGAGGATGAAGACATTCATCAGAAAGCGTTGGAGAGAGCGAAAGAGGTTTTTGCCGAAATGCACATAGATTGTAATTGGGGAGAGCTTCGGAAAATTGCTCCTAGGAGCGACGATTTTGAAACATATGAAGAATACAAAGCTTATATGGAACAAAATCATCCGACCTTACCTCTTGCAACTAATGCAGAAACAGGAGAACCTATTTCCAACGAACCCGCTGGTCCTTGGGCTGGACCGACCGATTAACAATCAGCAAAATGAAAACCGTGGCAAAAATCACCGCCGCGGTTTTTTCTTTCTATAATTTATGCGATTTTTCTTGTATACTCTTCCTGTGAGCTGTTAAAACCTGGCGAATTGAGCCCCACCATAGAAAATGTCCAACCATCTGGTTGGACATTTTCTATAAATGGCGTAGTGGGATGCGAAAACCCGTAGGGTTCGACCAGACGACGAAGCGAATAGAATCTAGAACTATGTTCTAGATTTCTTGAGCGAGGAGGAACGGAAGGCTTTTGCAGAGCAATAGCCTTAGCCCCTCACAACCCACCACGGGGCAATTTTCGAGCGTGTAAATTTTTTATTCGGGTTCGAACAAAACTATCGGTTCTTAGTAAAACTAAAATCATACCATTTACGGATAATAATTATGCTATTATTATTTTAGAAAGGTTAAATTTAATTAGGAGAAATAATAAATGGATGATTTCATGAAATTTAGGGGCGCCCTATTGAACGCTTGCGACAAAGAAGCGAGAGATCCGTTGTTAGAAGAAGAAATCAAACTAAGGAAACTCTTTAACGAAGAATATCCCATTTCTCGTTTGCGTGAAATGGAGCTAGATGAATATGTTGCTGGAAAAGAATCAGAAGATAGTTTTTGCTATAAGATAGAATTTGGAAAATATAAGCTCGCTGGTATTGGCATTGGCGGGGCCGCTGCTACGAAATTTGGCATATACTATTCCAAAAAAGGCCAGGAGTACCGAATACGTGATCGTGGGCCAAAAACACGGTCAGTGGACAATCCAGAAGAATATTGGAAAGACTTTCGAAATGAATTGTGCAATTATTTGGAGGAATGTGGAACGCCTGGTTTTAATTTTGACTATAACATTACAGAACGTTATCCCAAACTAAACGGGATGGGGATGGTGTTGAACAAATTATGTTTTTTATACTACCCAAATTTGTTCGTAAATGCTTCTCACAAAAGTTCGGTTTTTACCCTGAAACGTCTAGGCGTAGATAACTATGGACAATATGATCGTGTGCAAATGCCATTTATCGTCATGCGCACGCTTCATGCCAAAATTCCAGAGCTATTCGCTAAAAATTATGACACACAAGTAATTGGAAACGCTATATGGACGTTGGTCAAAGAAGAAACATCTCTGGCTCCAGACGACAAAACAACAGGAAGAAGTTCTGATGACGAAGGCAACGAAGTTGTTTGTGGCGGAGAAAATGTTATCTTTTATGGTAATCCTGGGTGTGGAAAAAGTTACCTTGTCAAAAAAAGATATGAGACGAGTGACTTCCAATCATATCATACGGTTTTTCATCCAGATTACACAAATAGTGATTTCGTCGGACAAGTGATGCCGTCTGTTTCAGAGGGGAATATTAGATATGTTTCGGTCCCAGGACCGTTCACGAAAGCACTTTCTTATGCTCTTAGTCACCCAGCAGAAAAAGTTTCTTTAATTATTGATGAAATAAATCGTGGCAATGCAGCAGCGATTCTTGGCGATATTTTACAATTGCTTGACCGAGATAGCGACGGTAATTGCGAGTATGAGATCAACAATGATTTTATTGAGACGTATTGCGATATATCGAAAGTATCAATTCCTTCTAATATGTGGATTATCGCAACGATGAATACAAGCGACCAGAATGTTTTTCCACTTGATACAGCATTTAAACGACGTTGGAAAATGAAGCGAATCAAAAATGATTTTAATAACTCAGACTATTCAAAAGCCTTAGGAGAGATGTTTGTCCCAGGAACCGATTATAAATGGTCGGATTTTGTAAAAAAAGTAAATGACGAAATTACCACTACGGACACTTTTGGGCTAAATGCCGAAGACAAACAGCTCGGCGTGTATTTTTTGAAAAAGAGCGAGCTCTCAGAGAATCCTAACGATGATAACGAGAAGAAAATCAATGACTTTGGCGAAAAGATTTTAATGTATTTATGGGAAGACGTGGCGAAAATGAATCGTGGAAGCTGGTTTAGCGATGAATATAATACTCTTGATAAACGTTTATCAGGGTTTAAAAAGGAAGGGTTGAAAATTATAAAAAGATGCTTTGAAGAAGATGGCAAGAACAGTTAGCTATTACAATTCCAATTCCGCGCCAGACGAATTCGTCGGGGCGAGGATTTACGAAACTCATGTGGATTTTTATTTTCCACATGGATATATTGCTGACGTTTCAGACGTCGAGGATTGCAAACGTAAGGCATTGAATGTGCTTTATCTGGTAGCATCCGCATCGCCATCCAGACTTGAAGAAAAATACAGTTCCAATTATGGCGAAAGGATGAATGACTACCCCCTAAAATCGTATATTTGGCTCATTAAAGATTTTTTTGATAATGGCCTAATTACGTCATTCGAAAAAATAATTAAAGGAACTGGGGCGGGCCGAATTAACTGGTCACATACATTTAAAAAGCCACCTTTTTTGGCATCTAACGGTTTTGTGTATCTAGATTTGGCTACTGAATGCAAAACCAAAACAGAGGACACGCTGACCTTGATCCATGATTATTGCTTGCGAATTGCACTGAGAGAAATAGGATGGTTCTTCGATATTAAAAATCTACCTAAAAAAATCGATGAGCTAACGGACAACCAGAAACTTTATTACGAACGTTGTTTACTAAAAGAGCAAGATCAGGCTTTTAGCGATCATAAAAAGATATTACTTTGCCATTTATTAAGAATCTTAAAACATTCAATTGGCAAAAAAGATTTTAACGATAAATCAGAAATCGGAACATATAAATTTAGCTATATTTGGGAGCAAATGATTCAGAAGGTTTATGGAAATAAGCCACTTGAACAATTTTTCCCAAATGCAATCTGGCATATTAAGGGTGCAGTGAAAGATGGTCCACGATTGCGTCCAGACACAGTAATGGAATATATAGATGATGGGAAGAAAAAACTCTATATCCTAGACGCAAAGTATTATAGATATGGTTTATACGACAACGATAACTTATTGCCAGGTTCTAGTGATGTGCAGAAACAGATTACATATGGTGATCATGCGAAGCTTAGACACGAAGAATATGACGGGAGGATCAAAAATGCTTTCATCCTGCCTTTTTGTAGTACTTCGGAAAAGAAAATTTTGAACGTAGGACATGCCGAATCCAATTGGAGGGAAAATAATGAGTCTCACCAACAGGTGCATTTACTACTAATGGATTCAGAATACCTAATCAATAAATTCCTCAATAATCAGAGAGAAGAAAAGAGTATAGAGGAAATGGCAAGAATTGTAGGGTTGTAGTGTAATATCTCTTACCACTAACTCTAATAATTCAACTATGCATAAACTTAAAGGTTTTCTATTTGTTTTTTTGTGAGTTCACATTCCGACACAAAGACCAGGCTGCTATGGCTCCAACAAAATTACCCAATGCACATAATATTATTGTCCAGCTAAAGCCTACCGCTACGCCCATAGTTATGGCATTTGCAATTGAATGCTGAAATCCGCAAAATATGAACAGTGGCACCCCCAACAAAATCCCAAGTATCATTCCTCGGCGGTATAGATCGACTGCTAGATACATGATAACACCGCACGCTGCGGACTTCAGAAAAAACTCCCAAGTAAAGCTCCAGCCAGATATTTTGTCAACGGCGGCACTCGTGATTGTAGCGTCCATCATCCCAAACAAAACACCAAAAATATACCCGCATATCAAATTAACTGCCAGGATGATTATGAGGTCCAATATCTTGATCTTGTCCTCTATCCAAAAACCACACTTCCCAGTAAATAAGTTAAGTTTAATCACGCATACACCAAGTAGTCCAAAGGCAAATAAGAAAGGCCCAATAGGGGTACCTATTTTTAGTAATACGTAATCTCCTAGACCAATTAGTAGGCTTGCTCCTGCCGATAACCGTACTAAGTCTATATAATGCCAAATCTTCTTCACGTTACCTCCAGTTTTCTATTATTATACACATATTTGACAATTTTTTGCACAAATTTTTAAAAAAATTATGCAGCTTTTAAAAAAATAACTTCCAGATGTGGTATAATATAGATCAATAGGAAATACTTTATTATGTTAAATGTTGTAGTATTCGACAGTGGGTATGGTGGAGAATTTTTTGCTGACTGGCTAGAAGAAGAAATCCCAGTCGTCAAAGTAACCCGTGTAATAGATTGGCGCAATGCGGATTTACTCCTAGAAAATCCCAAAAAAGCTCGCAAAATCGCCATCGATGACCTCCATCCTCACATTGGCAAAGCAGATCTAATTGTTCTTGCGAATCACTTACTCACTGTCACGAGCCTTAAGTATTTCTGTAATAAATATAAAACCCAAAAGTTTGTCGGCTTCGATCTGGCTAAGCCAGATAGGTTCATCAAGCGCAAAGTTCTCGTTCTTACCACTAGAGCCGTGTCTAAGACGATATACTATCATAATTTTATTTTTCGCCTCAAAACCAAAACCAAGACGCTATGTCTAGATGATTGGCCAGCACTTATAGACGACGGCGAATTGTCAGAAGAAGATATTATTAGTACGATAGAAGAATTCTTGAAAAAGGAAAAATTTCGTCCAGAAGAAATAATTCTCGCATGCTCACAATTCCAGGATATAAAAAATATACTCACAAAACATTTTGGCAAAAAAGTACGCATTTACGATAGCTATGATTCAACCATGCGTCAAATTTGTAAAGCACTGCGCCTGCGAGGAAGTCTTAAGAAAATCAAATAGTACGACAACACACATAGACCGTCTCTAATTATGTTATAATTATACAGAAAAGGAATACATATTATGGAAGACATTACTAAAATAAGGCACACTCTCAGCCATGTACTTGCCGCTGCTGTCAAGGATTTATATCCAGATGCAGTGTTTGGCATTGGCCCAGCTATAGAAAATGGATTTTATTACGATATTGATTTCGGAGGCGCAAAAATCTCCGATATGGATTTACCCAAAATTGAGAAAAAAATGCGAGGCATCATTGCCCGTAAGCTTTCTATGACAAAGCGTGTTGTTTCTAAAGATGAAGCTCTAAACTGGGCCCATGATAATAAACAGACATACAAAACAGAATTAATTGAGGAGCTACCAGACGGGGAAGAAATATCTTTCTACGACCTTGGCGATATCTTCGTTGATCTTTGCAAGGGCCCGCATGTAGAGAATACCTCTGAACTGGGAGTTTTTAAACTAACCCGTATTGCTGGAGCCTATTGGCGTGGCGATGAAAAAAAGGAAATGCTTACGCGTATCTATGGTGTAGCTTTTGCCACTGAGGCAGAGCTCGAAGAATATCTCAAGCGACAAGAGGAAGCAAAAGCTCGGGATCACCGTAAGCTTGGTAAAGAACTAGATTTATTTTGCTTCTCGGATCTGGTTGGCTCTGGATTGCCACTATTTACCCCGCGTGGCACTATTTTGCGCGACCTACTTAATGATTTTACTCAGAGTTACCGTTTGAAGAATGGTTACAAAAAAGTCTGTATTCCGCATATTGCTAACGTGGACCTATATAAAACTTCCGGACACTATGAAAAATTCCCAGAAATGCTGCAGTTCGTTTCACAAGAAAGTGGTGACCACCTAGCCATTAAGCCAGTTTCATGTCCACACCATGCACAAATTTTTGCCAGCACCCCCAGATCATACAAAGATCTCCCCATCAAATATTTAGAAACCACTATGGTCTATCGCGATGAGCGAAAGGGCGAGCTTGGTGGACTTTCTCGTGTTAGAGCTATCACGCAAGACGACTCACATGTCTTCTGTACAGAAGATCAAGTTGGTGATATATTTGGTGAATTGATTGCTTCTGCAAAAGACCTGTATCAAACAATTGATATGAAGCTAAAACTCCGACTTTCTTTCCGTGATGACAGCGATGGCTATATAGGCACGCCAGAGATGTGGGAGAAAGCCGAGAATGCTATTAAAGAAATGGCCGACAAATTTGAAATGGAATACTATATTGGCAAAGGTGAAGCCGCCATGTATGGCCCCAAGATGGATTTCATGGCCGTAGATGCATTAGATCGTGAATGGCAGTTGGCTACCGTGCAGCTAGACTATGCCATGCCAGCCCGTTTCCATCTTGAATATACCGACGCTGATGGCGCCAAAAAGACCCCAATTATGATTCATTGCGCTTTAATCGGCTCTATCGAACGTTTTATGAGCGTATATCTTGAACATACTGCTGGGTGGTTACCAATGTGGTGTGCACCAGAAAACGTCCGTATCCTTACCGTAAATAATCAAATCCCAGAATACATAAAAAAAGTCACTAATACGTTAGAAAAGATTGCACTTGATAATCCACTCTCAAATAACAAACTACGTTATATGGTGGATGATTCGGCTGATTCTCTAGGTAAAAAGATTCGTCGCGCCACCAATATGAAAATCCCGTGCGTCATTATCGTTGGTCCGAAAGATGCGGAGAATAGCGAGGTGTCCGTTCGATTGCGCGATAGGGAAGAGAAAATTGTTCTAGGCGAGTTAGCAGAATTCATAAAAGGAATTTAATCATTTTGGAAAAACCTACCATAGTAATACTTGGCCCTACTGGGTCTGGCAAGACTAGCGTCTCTATCAAGATTGCCAAAACTATTGGTGGCGAGATAATATCTGCCGACAGTAGGGCTATTTACAAAGGTATGGACATTGGTACCGCCAAGCCCACCAAGCAGGAAATGGAATCTATACCTCATTATGGCCTGGACCTAGTAAGCCCAGGCGAGCGTTTTACGGTCGCAGACTGGAAAGTATACACAGAGGGCAAAATTAAGGATATTAGAGCTCGCGGCAAAGTCCCGATTGTAGTTGGTGGCACAGGTCTATATATTGACGCCCTCATTTTTAACTACCATTTCAAAGGCCCCACTGGTACCAAGATTGGCGACTTTGAACAAAAAAGTTGTTCAGACAGAACAGAGGTAAAAGGCAATTATTTAATCATCGGAATCAAGTGGCCCAACGATGTTCTAAGGGGGCGCTTAAAACAACGCATAGATGTAATGTTCTCGCCAGAGCTCTATGAAGAGACAGAGAGACTTGTACGCAAATACGGTTGGGGGAGTGGCGCTATGAAAAGTAATATCTACGAGCACGTTTGGAAATATCTAAACCACGAGCTTACATTATCTCAGGCAAAAGAGCAATGTTTTTATGAAGACTGGCATTTAGCAAAACGACAGAATACCTGGTTTAAGCGCAATAAACAAATAATATGGTTGAGCCTTGAAGAAGTTTATCCATATGTGATAAAATATATACATAATGAGCAAAGAAACTAACACTCCTACAGAAAAACTATTCGGATCTAAGACTCGTGCCAAGCTATTACGTTTATTTTTTGAAAATCCAGAGAAAAGTTTCTATGTGCGCGAAATGACTAGAGTTATTGACGAACAAATAAACTCTGTACGAAGGGAACTGCTCAACTTGGAGAGTATTGGAATAATCAAAAATGACACTTTCGATAATAAAGTTTATTATTCAGCTAATAGCAAACATCCATTTTATCGTCCAATGATCGATATCTTTTCCAAAAAAATTGATTCATCTCGCGAGAAAGACGTAAAAGAAACCACCTGGGAAGAATATATTCGCCCAGTCAAGCGCTATCTCAATGGTCTTATTGTTACTAATCGCCTGCCCGGTCAAGAAGGCATAGACTTATTAATAATAGGCGACGACAAAACGAAAAAACTCACACGATGGGCCGAGGTCATAGAAAAAAAACAAGGCAAGCCTATCAACTATGTAATAATGTCCCCAGATGATTTTACATATCGCAAGAGCGTGCGCGACCGTTTCGTGATGGAAATCTTCGAAATGGAGATTACAGAAATAATCGATCCAGAAAAAATAATAAAAGAATAGGAGTAATATGTTCGAGATAGAAAGCAAATCACCAGATGAAGTAACATTTATCACAAAAAAAGCCACAATTAATATCAATATTGCTGATGCCGTAATAAATGCTGGTCTAGCAGTAGGGGAAATTTCTGGCCCAGGAGAATTTGAAATTGGCGATGCTACCATCAGAGGGATTCCTATCGAAAGCGGAAAGACAATTTACGACGTCGAGATCGGAGGAGTGCACACTGGTGTTATCGGTAGCATAGAAGAAAACTTAGACGATATTGTTGCTGATATCCTATGTACCTCATCCATACGTGCTATTCGTGAGATTGAGCCAAAGCTTGTAGTCTCTATGGGGAACGTAGATGGCATGGTTGCAGATCTCAAACTTACCGCACGCACCGAGAAAAAATTAAAAGTTAAAAATTTGGACAGCCTCCCATCGTCAAAAGAAGTGGTGGTGTTAAATTAATATGAACTTCAATCTTGATTTCAGGTACGTATTAATAATATTAGTCATTACAATAGCATCTGTCATTCTGCACGAATTAGCTCACGGCATAGTTGCGTATTGGCTAGGAGACCGCACCGCCAAAGATGCTGGCAGGCTTTCACTCAATCCCATCAAGCATATAGACCCATACATGTCTATACTG
>JAEEGL016545125.1_pt1 | contig 17816 bp, 19 predicted proteins | sample 9134231 | NCBI WGS metagenome assembly JAEEGL01 (sample SAMN16246548, study PRJNA631951) | gut metagenome | biome: gut microbiome; feature: rumen; material: fiber-attached | host: Bos | place: Iran: Karaj | collected 2018-10 | reverse complement strand
TTACTTAGTCTTTTTAAAGAACATTCTTCCAATCGATACCATTAAGTGTTTTATATTCACCTAGTTTACGTATTTTTGCTTTATTTTCATTCCACTCTTCATAATTCTTTTTTGTTAATACACCATTTGATTCATCAATTATAATTTCATATCCTTGATCATCCATATCTATACGTTGCTTTCTAGTTATAGGAAATGTTCTACCAGTTATATATGAACATTTAATTAATCTATCAAGACAATTAATATTCAATTGGTGAATTCTATTGTATCTACCTTCATCATTTAATATGCTCTCTACTTTTTCAGCTGATGGCATTTTTATAGCCTTATATAGTTCTAATGTCTCTTTAAGTATCTCTAGTTTTGTTATTCTTAATTGATTTTCTAATTCAGGTGTTAATGGAGTATCTATAACGCCTTCTTTTTCTAATACTTCATAAGGTATTTTTGCTTCTGGAACATATCTTCCTCCATATAGACCAAATCCTCTTATTGACTTATCTATTATTTTTGCTGGAAAATTATATTCAAGAACTCTAGTTAAATTAAATCCACCGCGCATATCTTCAGAGCATAGTACTGCATCCCATGGACTCTTGTAAAAAAACTTACCATGTGGTCTCCCATATAATGGATTTGGATCAAAATCAAAATCATCATTTAATGAAAAAGCTCTAACACTAGAATCATTAATATATCCTAATTTGTAAAAAGCATCCTCGCAAAATCCTGTAACATCCCTTAAACATCCTAATTGATCAGGTGTAGCTCTATATAATTTCATAATATCTCCCCTTTAATTGGTGATTATACTATCATAGAAATATTAATAAGTCAAATAAAAAAGCACATAATGTGCTTAAACTATCCACGATATTCTTTTAGAAGTTTTTTTGCTTTTTCTATTTGTTTTTCTTCTATTAATCTAGTATACTCTTGTCTTGCAGCTACTCCATCTTTTGAATAATCTGGATTAAAGCCACTCTTTATTAATGTTTCTGTATTATATTTAAATAATTGTGGAATTTCGCATTTTGTCCATTCATATAAAAGTATTGCAGATTTACCTGTTATAGCTGGAGTTTTAATTATTTCATGTTCACCATATAGGAAATCACTTAATAAATGCTTCTTTGCCCACTTATTTATCATCCCATTTATATCATCATCTGTTAATGACTTAACATCTGCATAATTCTCACCATAAGTTTTATTAAGATACCCAAGCCAATATGTATATGGATCTGTTACATAACTACTAGTGCCCCAAGTATCACGTCTATATGGTATATTATTATTTTTTTTATATTCAACTTCTGTAGCATATGATTTTCTATAATCACTAATCATAACTTTATTTTTTTTAGTTTGGCTTATTTTACTACTTTTATAACTTACGCCAGGTATCTTTTCTTTTTCTATGTATGTTTCAGCTCTACGATTATAACCCATGCCTACATCAAGGTCATAATCATAGCCACCCCAACCAATAATTGAATAAACAACTTCCTCCGGAAAATCATATTCCATTAATTTCCATGTATCTACTTCTCTAGTATTTTGAGTGATAAAAAAAGCTGCATCTTCTAAGAAAACGAAAAAATATTTTCCTTCTTTTTCAACTCTATTATGTATGTTATTACCATATCCATAATATATTTCCCCATCAAAACTTATATACCCTAATGAATAATATAAACTTTCAAGGCTTTCTCGCGTATGGGAAGGTCTATAACTCAATACTTCTGGAACCACTCTATATACTTTCATAATTACCTCCTATATTATTTTAGTGCTTTACGTTTTGAATTATCTTTTTCTAAATCTATTTGCATACTTTCATGAGTTTTAACTAACATAGGAAGTATTTTCATAAAAAAGTTTCTGTGTTCTGCATCTTTTAATTTAATTATTTCTGCTTTTAAAAGTGTTGTATAGTTATCTTCTGTGTAATCTACTCCATAACCACGATTTATAACACTATTTCCACGGAATGATGCGCCTATATATATTTTATCTTTTGAACAAAGCATTTTAAGTTTTTCTTTAACTACTCCACTGATTGCTTCATCGATAGCCGTACTTATAAGTGGTTTATCGTTAGTTTGTTCCATATATATACCAGAACTTGCAAGTCTATCTTTTCCCAAATATTCAATATACGCATAAATAGCATTGGCAAAAGCAGAATTTTCTACTCCATAGTTGTATCCATTTCTTATAATATTTGTATTATTAGCTTTACCATTTAAATAATTCCATCTATGTAATCTAATAGTGGTAGCGCTATTATTAAATGTATAAGTAGTCATTGATTCACCATCTTCAAGATCTTGCGTGCCTGTTGCATCAAATGTAAATTCACTATTATCTTTAACATCAACAAATTTACCATCTACATAATTAATTCCCATTAATTGTAAAAAGTTTAATTCAAATTCTTTAAGTTCTAATTCTTCCATAATAACCTCCGTTAAGTGCCACTTATTATACCATAAAAAAGAACTAAGTCAACTTAGTTCTTTATAGTACCTAAACTTTTAATTTTTCCTTCTTCTTTACAAGGAATAAATGCATCTATTACACCTTTACTAGTGTAATAATCTTTACACGATACTATTCCTTCAAAATGACAACGCGGTAAGGAAAAGCCTCCTATTTCATTATTAAATTCTCTACGCTTACCGCTTGAATCAAAAGTCTCATAACTTGTTTGTATAGGGTCTGTTTCTATAACGCCAAACTCTTTACAATTATTGAGTACATAATCACAACTAAAAAGTTTTTCTCTTATTTCTAAAACTTCTTTATATCCTATTTCTTCTGAATAACCCAAACATTTTAATACTTCATATAATTCAAATGCATAATCACAAATGCCAATACTTGAACTTAAACAATCTTCATTAGAACTAATATTAAAAATAGGATAATGTGGTGAATCATATAATAAATCATTTGCATGATTATTTTCGTCTATAGTAAACAACATACTACGCGTAAAATGACATGGCCATCCCTTTCCATATTCAATAAAATTCCTATCTTTTTTAAAAAGATAAGATTTGTTTTGAAAATATCTTCTTAACTCTTCTTCATTATTATCAAAATTTATATAAGGGAAATCATGGCATATTGTTAATTTTGATAAATCTATATCTTGAACCTTACCTACATATATATCTTTTATATTAACTTTATAATTTCTATCTTTCATAAAATCTCCTATTTTTTTATTAACTCTTTATATATTTCTTTATATATACTTCTTAATTCTTCCATGCTTATTTCTTCACATACTTTTTCTAGTTTATTAAAAAACTCCCATACTGGAAAACGTAAAACACCATATCTACTTCTTGAAGTATTTAATTCAACTACACAAGCATAATATGTACCTTTATAATTACTTATAAATTTTAATTCATATGCATCTTCATGTTGAATAACGTCAAGATAATTATATTTATGTGTTTCAAAGTGTGTTCCAAGATGATCTTCAGTAATTGGTGCGTCTGATTTCCAACTGAAATAACCTTTTTCAAATAGTTCTTTATATTCAGGCATTGCTTTCAATTTTGAACCAATTGTCTGAACCCTTTTAACCCATTCATCGTTTCGCTCTTTTATTGATTTTAACATATTTTCTATTAAATCATATACCTCTTTAAATTCAGATTTTTTTATTATAAATGAATACTCATTACTGTCACTATCTTTAGGACCTTCCTCAACATCAAATACTAAGTCACAATTTAGAGTTTGGTGAAAATGCATAGTAGATAAATCATCGTTAATAAAGTGATATGTATAAGGAGAGCAATCAAAATTAGATTTATTAGTTTTATATATTCTCATACTAGCACATCCTTTTTTAATTGATAAATATTATATCATAATGGATTTTTGTAAGCAATAAAAAAACTAAGTTATTACTTAGTCTATTATCTTTTTTGATTAATACTCATTCTCTTTTGACCGTGGTCTAAACTTTCTATAGTTTGTTCATCATTACCAACTGAAGTTATTCCAGTAAAAATGTGAAAATTACTTTGATAGCCAGTTTCTCTTAATCTTCTTACTGCTTCATCTACATCAAAATTATCACTTTTAAGTTTAATTCTATTAACATTCTTTTTTAAAAACTCATAATAACGTGTTTCTTCCAAATACTCTTCAGTAAAAACTCTTAATATAGGATGTCTTCTGAAAGTATCATATAATCTAGAAGTTCTCTTTAATACGAACATTTCATCTATTCTTTCACTTAATTTTTTCTTTTCGTTATTCATTATTATAATACCTCCAATATTAGTTAAATTATAACATATTCAAAATGTGTTTAGCAATAAAAAGAAACTAATTTATTACTTAGTTTCTTTTCAAAGTACCAATTTTCTTTTGACCATGATTTAAATCAGATCGTTGTAGCTCTGGTAAAAGACGAAAAGGTATCAGTTCTTCATTCTTATATGCTCCTTCAATAAGTATCTTTTCGAAGTGTATTTTTCCATTTTCATCTTTAAGAACATCTATGTTCACTTCGTATTGTTGATATGACACTTCTTTAAAATACTGTGGAAGTTTCCTAAAATAATATAGATAATCCTTTTCATTCCATTCTCTATCATCATAGCCAATAAATGGATTGCTGAATCCAAATCGAGTATAATTTTTTTGATGTGCTATACAATCGTCAATAGAAACAACAATTGGTTTTTCTATTCCGTCCCAAAATATACTACTATTAATCTCAGCTGCTACTATAATATCAGGATATAATCTAACACACATAATATCTCCTCCTAATTCAATTGTAAAACAAATAAGATTGTTTTAGACATTTTCTACTCTACTTTTGGTAGAACATAAAAAAAACTAAGTCTACTTAGTTTTTTTCATAGTACCTAAACTTTTAACTATACCTTCTTCTTCACAAGGTTTAAATTTATCAGTAGTTCTAAAATCTCTATGATCCCACATCATTTGAAAAAAGCAAGGTGGCATAACACTATCCTCTTTGTCCATGTTAAATGCTCTATAATTCCCTTTTGAATCTGTCGTTTCTCTACCTGTTTCACGTGGATCTGTTTCAATAACTCCATAGTACTCACAATTATCTAAAATATAATCACAACTAAAGAAAGTATTTCTTATTTTTAAAACTTCCTCATAGCCAATTTCATCAGAAAATCCCCAATGTTTTAATAGTTCATATAACTTATATGTTTGCATACAAATGCATATTTTTTGATTTAAACAATCCTCATTTTTACTTAAATTTAATACTGGGTAATGTGGTGAATCATATAATAAATCATTCGCATGTCCTTCTTCATCTAAAACAAATAACATACTACGATTAAAAGAAACATTCTTATGCCAAGCGTCAACAAAATAGTTTAATTGATCTTTTTGTTTCCAATAATGTGGTCTATTTATATACCAAAGACGAAAGCCTTTTTCTTCAGGCTCCACAAAGCATGCGTAAACGCCATCTTTTGCAAATTTTATTTTACTAGGATCTATACCACATACATCCCCAACATATATATCTTTTATATTAACTTTATAATCTTTATTATCCATAAATTCTCCCTTAAATTGTTTTCTATTATACAATAGAAAGAATTATAAAGCAAGAAAAAAGCACATAATGTGCTTTTCTATGTACAACCCCATCTACGACTCCACCACCTAATAAAGTATTATTAGCAGCATTTACTATTATATTTATATTAAATGTGGTTAAGTCTCCTTTATATATTTCTATACTATACATAATATATCACCACTCTTATTATAGTATGTTTATAGTTATATATGTATATAGATTGTTATTGGTGATGGGGTTTATTTTTTTATTTATTACTATATATATAGGGATTATTAATGGTTTATATGGTTTTATATTTAGGGGAAGTTAAGCCTAAGGTCTTAACTTCTAATTTTGAGCCTAAGGTCTCAAAATTGAAAAATGACTAATAATATTAGTCATTTTTAGGATGTAAGTTAGATTAATTAACTATATGCAATATTCCCTCAATTTTTTTGTTTGATTTCTTGCTAACAATTATATACTTTATATCATTAATAACACTTTTAAAAATAATGTTGCCAGGAAAAGCCATTACTTCATGTGCCTTTAATGATTTAATTGTGAAACTCAATATAGTTTTTTCTTTATTATGATCAATAACATAATCTATATATTTATCTACCCCATCGATTGATTTAGTTGAAGTTGATCCGAATGGCTCCATCGATTGTATGTGAAAATGTCCCACTGATGACGCTGGCATTTTTCTAAAATCCGATATATTTGAATTATAATTTGGTTTAAACATTCTTTCAGAATAAACGTTGTCTATCTCATCCACAATATCAATATCAGCATTTGGGAAACTCTCATTGTCAATATAACAATCTCGTGGCAATTCAAGGATGACTTCAATTTCTTCATCGGATGTATCTCCTAACTCTTTAATAGCAAGTTCTATATAATTAAAATTGCTTATGCTGTCCATGAATCTATGCCATGAATTCACTCGATTAATATAATAATTCAATTCATTGATAAGAGAATGTTTTTGCTTTGACAATTCGCTTCCAACTAAATCATATTTCATTTGCAAATTCGTGTCTAACCCAGCAAAAATTTCGGATAAATTACCAACATCAAAAAAACTCTCTGACAAATTTTTTTTAATTTTCTTTGAATATTTTTTAATATTTTCTATTACTTTGTTATCAATTTCTCTCTTTGCAGGTTTCCTTACTACATTTGTAAATATATTTGTTATAGAATTATTAACTAATGTTTCTTCACTATTATTAATATCATCAATCATAAAATTGTTTATTATTTTAATTAATCTTACTATTTCTTTCTCCTCTAAATTCATGTTAGGAAGAAAATCATATTTTTTAGTTTTTATTTCATCAGCAATGTTGCCATCATTTAACCCATAGATTTTAAACTCAGATTTTGGAATTGAATTTTTTTGTGTATAAATTTCATCTAACAAATACCTCGTTACTTCTGTATTTCTGCTTCCTCTTCTTGTTTTCATAAGGCCTACATGCAAATCATTATATTTTTTCTTTATTATATATGGTTTATTATTACAATTAAATATCCTTATAACTCCATAATCATTACCATCAAAACTTATTTTTTTAACTTCTATACTTATATCAGGTTCAATATGCTCCGTTACCAATTGTTGATAATCCGAACTATCCTTCAATTCATTAACATTAATTCCATTTAAAACTCGCTCTCCATTTGGTTTTACTTTTACGCCTAATACTATATATCGATCATTATCAGTAAGTGAATTGGCTAACGACATTACATCCAATAAATAATCAGCCTTACTTTTTTCATTATTCCAATCATAGTTTTTAAGTTTAAAATCCAAGAATTCATTCTCGATTTCGTTTTTTATATATTTTACTATTTTTTCATCATCCATCTAACCGACTCCTTTTTCTATTTCATATACCATCTTAAAATTCGAATGTATACCTTTATTTATAAGATTATTCCAATATTCTTTTAGCCCTTTTTGATTTAGTTTAACTATATCCATAGCAATTTTATTCATTTTGGGGTTTTTGAATGTTACTTTATCTATAACAGTCAAATTTTCCAAGTCTATTCTATAAGTAATGCCACCATATTGACAATGAATATGCCCATGTCCTTTACCATGCCTTTGCTTTTCATCAGAACCAAAGAAAAATTTAATTCCTCTATACTCTCCTGCCGCTCCGCCTATTCCTTGTTTAAAATGTATATCTGCTACTCGACTTGAAATTTCAAATTCATCTTCTAATTGTTTTAGTGGTAAATTGAGATAGAAACTTGAATCATTTTCATCAATTAATCCTTTAAACAAATACTTTCCCCAAACATACTCATTGATATTAAGAATTAGGCCATGATAATTATTATCAAAGCTATATTGCTTTCTCAACTCAACTAATGCCTGTATTAGTGTTAGTTCATCTGGAAGTTCACTTATATGTATATCAGTTGAATCTGGTTTTGAATTTAATATATATTTTATTTTCATAACTTCACCTCCTTAGTCATATTGTCTCTTATTGATTAACTATTCTACCATATTCAAAATCAATTTGCAACAGTTTTTGCGAACATTTGTTACTATTTTTGAATAATATAATTTACTATATAACAAGTTATTTACTTTGTATATAAAAAAACACCAAAGTTATTCATCTGGTATTTCTTTTTCTGCTTCCAACATATCCCCTGGCATAAACACACATAATTTAACATCTATATTATAATCTTTATATTCATTTATAAACTTGTTATAAGCACTCATACATTCTCTTACTGATACTCTAACTGTATTATCTATACCCATACCATATATACCTGAACTAATTAACGGGAAAGCTATACTATGTAGATTATTATCTTTAAGTACTATTAATGAATTATAATAAGCATTAAATAGTTTATCTATAGCATTAGGTGTTTCACTAAAATTGGGTCCTACTGCATGTATAATATATTTTGTAGTTTTAATATTAAATGAAGGTGTTATAACAGCTTCTCCATCATTTAATGGAGTTTTTATTTTTCTACATGCTTCATTTAATTCTTTATAACCAGCTTCACTAAATATTGCACCACATACTCCACCACCAGATAATAAAAATTTATTAGCAGCATTTACTATAGCATCAACATTTTGAAGTACACATGAAGCTCTTATTAATTCTAATTTACTCATAATATCACTATATATAGTATATCATATTTTAATTTTTTTTTGCTCTCTTCAGGGGGAAAAATTATGAGGTATTTTTTTGATAAATTAGGAATCTTTTATTCACACTTTTATTCCGTATTTATCATAAATTACCACATTTTACCTATTTTAAATTATTACTTTGTTCCCAAAAAAATAAAAAGATCTAGAATAAATCTAGGTCTTAATTAATTCGTTAAATTATAATCTAATTTAGTTTTATATTCATCTAAATATGATCCATAGATTATAAAACAATCTTTGCTAATTCTTTTAATAGTAATAGATGTGACATCACCTAATAATAAATCTTCAAACATTTTTACATATTTATTAGTTCTATCAAACTTCAAATATTTTATATTATCATTAACTGAAGGATTAGGAATTTGAACAAGAGTTTCTCTATTTGAATTTAGTAATTCATATATTTCATCCATAATAGCATATTGGTCCATTAACCCTGATTTGAATAAACTAATCTTTTCCATCTTTTCAATATCTTCATATAATTTATTCATATTGAAATATGTTTTAGATAAATCTATATAAAAATTTCCTTCAAAATCATTTAGAAAGCTTTTTACATTTTCATAAATATCACTCATATAATAAGAGCCGACAGATCTATCTTTTATACCTTCATGTTGAGCACAAATTGATGCTTCACTATTAGGTATAGAAATTTCAATTCTATCTTCTTTTAATAATAATGCCATTATTGTTCATCCTCCTTATACTCAAATCCTTTTTCATAAGCATCTTTTAAGACTTTCTTAGCAAAAGCAATTTGACTCGCAGTTAATTTTTTACCTCTAGAAACATTTAATCCAGTACTATAGGCCATACTTCTATATCTAGGTTGAATTAAATCAGTATCTTTACCCCATTTAGAAATTGCGAACCATTCAGCACTTGTAACATTATTTAAATCAAATGTAACTCCATCAGATACTATTAATGTTGTTTCAGGTGCCATTATTGTCTCTTCATCTATTAAATAATGTTCCATCCCATCTAATGTATAATCATTTGTTCTAACATTATCCCAGCATTGTTTATTTCTACACCACATAGCTACGTTTGTATTACTAGCAGGTGTTTCATTTATTTTTTCATAAACCAATTTAGCCAATTCGCTAATGTGAGCTTTAAATACATTATCAATTCCTTGATCTTCCCATATTTTTAATAAATTAAGCTTCTTTTCTGATAAATAAGATATTAATGCTAAAACATAGTAATCTATATTAGCTTTATATCCACCAAAAGCTTCCTTTGTAACTACTTTATCTATTTCATTAAATAGAATGTATAAGGCAACACATTTTTTAAAATAAGTGTCATCAATTTTTATAAAATCTTCATTTGCCTTTACTCTTGTATTAAATAAATAAAAGTTCTTTTCTCCACCTAAACTTGCAGTATGTGGTTCTTGTTCCCAAGGCATAACACATTTTGCTAAATCAACTTTAGTAATCTTTTTATCCTTAGGAAATTCTTTAACAAACAAGCCAGCCTTATCACGAGATTTATTTAATTCATATTGATTTTTAGTTCTTTCATAGAACCATTTTTCATATTCGTCATCTTTAATGATTTTTGGAATACAAATTCTTGTACTTAACTTTTCTAGTTCAATATGATATTTTTCGTTTGAAGAAAGATCCGATTGATTAACTTTACTTTGAGTATTAGCATATTCAGATATTTTTGAGATCAATTCTTCATTTTCATTTGAAATATCACGTATTAAAGTTAATTTAACAGGAACATAGACTTGAGATAAATTAACATTTGCCTTTTTGGCTTCATAAATTGTTGCAGTTGTTTGACCACCATTAACAATTTGCCATCCATATATCTTACTAATATTGTTATTATCATCTATTTCGATATTACTTGCAACTGTTGATAATCCGTTATTGTACGCAACAAAACAATTTGGATCATTTTCTAATGTTTCATATATTTGCTTATTAACTTTTTGAGTTTTCTTTAAATAAGCCCTAACATTTCCATTTAAGAAAGAATATCCGTATTTTTCATATGTAGTAGCAAGAATTAATGCGGGAACAAACATCATATAATTATCGAATTTATCAAACTTAATAGGATTCTTTACTGCATTAATAGTTCTATCATATTGTTCTACTAAATCAATATTAACAGTATTATCTTCATCACTACTAAATACATTAAGTTCATTAATTTTATTGATATCATAAATTTTAACTTGTATCTTTTGATTGTCAATTTCAATTTCATAAGATTCATCATTATCATATAACATATTTGTTATAGCAATGATTCTAAAATTATCAATTTTTTTAATATTATAATGAATTTGTTCTGCCAATTCTCTTACAATATCTGATTGGGATAATTTTTCATGTAAATCACCTATTGATTCAACAATGAAATTCTTTGCTTGTTCTACACATTTATTCAAACTACTTTTATTTAATGAATCTACATTTGAATATAATGATAAATATAAATCTACTGATGTTTCATTAACAAAATCAAATCCATCAACCCTTAAATTAACTGATGGAGATTCATAATTTGCTAAGAATAATTCACTATGGTCATCTTCAACATCAGCTAAAGTGTCATAAACAGCCTTTAAAAATATTTCCTTTTCATTATATCTATTGTTATTTTCTTCAACTTTTTGTTTAACATAATGACCTATTCTATCTCTTAACTCATCAATCATTATATGTTTCCTCCTCAATAGTAGGAATTCCATCTAGCGAAACATAATATTTCACTTCAAATATTCTATCTCCACATTGAAATTTATCAATTTTAGGAAATTCATCATCTACATTAAAAACAAATTTGTTTACTCTTCTAAAAGTTAAATAATTATCAGAATCATCTAAATCCATTCCTACTTTAATTAGTTTTGATTTTAATAAATTAAGTTTATTAGGAGATATTATTTTTGAAATATCATTATATAAATCAAAAATTGTTCTACCAACACTTACACGTTCCAATCTATAAACAACTAAATAAAGTTCATTGACAAGAGAATTATCTAATTGATTTTCATTCGAAATATGTATATCTAATCTTGATTGATTTCTTGTTGTTTTAATTTCAACTGATTTATTATTAAATACAAAATCATGTTTATTTTTATAGATACCTTCCCAACAATCTAAAGCGCTATCATTACCTTTTACAAGTTCTTCCTTAAGGAATAACAATTCCCCGAATAAACCTTGTTGTTCTAACTCACCCATAGATTTTTTTACACCACTAAAATAATTTTTATAGCTATCAATAGTTTCATTAACAATTACGCCAACATCTTTATAATCTAATTGTTCATCTATATTTTCTACTAATGTAGCAGAAAAAGCTTTAAAAATATTTATTAGATCTTTATTTAGATTTTCTATAACAATTGATGGTTTATTTTTATCAACTGACTCATTTAAAAATGTTTTAACTCTAATTCCTGATATTTCACGGTTTATTTCTAAATCCGATTCATTATTGATATGTAAAATAATTGCATAGTCTTTATTTATTGAGTTTTGCATAAACAAATCTACAACTTGAGTTGAGAAAACATTTATAAATATAGGTGTAGTAGCATTCTTTGATTCTACCTGTAATTCTAATTCTTCCCATTTACTAAATATATCTATCATATTATTCATCATCCTCCTCAACCCTATTTTCAGGATTTAAATATACCGAGTTTACAATACAATCTACAGCAGTATCTTTTGAACTCTTAGGAAACCATAAACCAAATCCCATTACATCTTCTGCAACAACTTGATCTATATCATTTTCTTTATCAATTATATCAATTGGATACAATGCTAATAGACCTTCGCTTGGAGTAAATTTACTGCAAAGATAATCATCGTTTTTAACATATCCATTTTTATATTTTTCTCTATCTAAAGAATCCTTTTTAAAGAAATATTTAAAATCAGATGGATCTGTAATTACTCTTGTAAAAAGTGTTTCTTTAGCAAAACATTTACGGCTTGCTTTCTTTAAAGAATATTTTCCAATTGTAATATCTTTTGAATTTTTTCTTTCGACTGAACTTAAAACAACTGTCCAATTAGTTAATTCATTTATTTTATTAGAACTTATAATATATTGTTTCCATTGTTCAGACATATCAAAATCATTGAATTTTAAATATTTGTATTCATCTAAATACTTAATAACTAAACTAGCAGGAACATTTCTAAACACAATCGTTCTTCCATTTGTTTCCTCTTCATAATTATTTGATAATTCTTCAACAAACTTTTTTGTCAATTCTAAATTGCTTGAAATAGCATTATCATCAAATCTTGTAGTATCTCCACGTTGTTCTCCAAATGATACTCTCATCTTTTTTCCATTTCTCATTTTGCACGAACTTGTTGGTTTCATAGTAGGATGTGCTAAAATCTTTAATCCAAATGTTGCAGGAGTTAAATCTCTACAGTTCATTGAATCGATATCTTTTCTTAATTCTAAATTTGAATCAAATATATGAATAAAATCTCCTACCATTTGATCTTTGGTATAAATCCTACATAAATCTATATAATTCTTTTTATAACCAAACCATCTACCCATTTGCATTGCAGTATCATAGGCATTTGGAGTTCTTAAATAATAAGAAATAGTCAATCCTTCAATGGTTATACCTCTTGATAATTTGTTACCTCCGACAGCTATAATTGCACTCTCATCGGAAGTACTATAATCTATAACATCAGAAGAATCACCATTTAATAATTTAACTTTTAATAAATTAAAGACAGGTTCAAGTTCAGGTTCAATTTTATCCCAAGAATCATTAAATCCTCTATTAATAGATTTTTGTTTAAATCGTTTTTCCCATATTTCTTTATATTTTTCAGTAGGATTATAATCATACATAAAAGTTTGTCTTAATTCTTCAGTATACTCTTCAACTAAATCTCTTAGAGAAGTTGCAGGTTTTTTCTTGGCAGTTAAATGAATCATCATACCATTATGTACCTTGCCCTCACGAGATCTTCTAACAGCCGAAGCAACAATAAAATCATCTATAGCATCCTTTATAGACTTAGTAAGATGCTTTATCTCATCTTGTGCAGTAAATCTTAACAAACCATCCTTTGTCACTTTTTCATCTACTAATTCAGATTCATCATTTACCTTAACTATTAAATCATCATTAGGATCATCAGCAGAATCGCCAAAAAATTCTTTAACGCCACAATACAAAGGTGGAGTTGGTAATACAATAATAAAGTCTTTTGGAAATAAATCTTCCCCATATTCCTCATCTATAGGTTCATTTGGATTATAATTTATTAAAATGTTTGCATATGGAGTAGCAGTATATCCTACATAGCTGACTCTATTACAATTGTTGACTATTTTTCTAATTAATCCATTTATTCTAGCAGGATCATATTCTGGTTTTTTAGTATTAACTGATGCTTGGTCAACCTCATCATCAATTATTAAAGTTGGAATATTTATTTTCTCTAATCTCTTTGTAGATTTTGTATCTTCAATTATTTGTAACAACTTATTTAAAACTGTTGTATTCTTTTTTACAATTGCAATAATTGGTTTAGTTCTATCATCTAAGAAAACAAACCCTGCTTGAGATTTTAAATCACCATTATGGTCATTTCTTGTTAAAGCTTCTACATCAATTACTTGTGGGTTAATCTTTCCTACTCCAATTATTTTCTTATTATCTTCAGTTTTAATACTTGTTTCATAACCTAATACTTCTTTATCTAATCTTGTTTGTGTTTGGGCACGCAAATCGTTATGGACACCAGCTAAAACAATTATTAACTTATAACCAACATCAATACTTTTATTTATTAAATCAGTATAATTTGCAGTTTTTCCGGATTGAACATCACCAATTACCAATCCTTTACAATTAAATGATTTTATTTGAGGATTTCGCATATGATCTAAAATAATATCCGAATATTTATCAACATCCCTAATTGTTCTAGGATTCCATTTTTTAGTATTCAATAAATATAAATGATAAGCCTCTTTATGTATCCAAGGAATATTATTTTTAACGCTATCTAACCAAGGAATATATCCTTCATCTATTATTTGTTCTCCAAAATTATTTTGTGCAATATTTGGCCTAACAAAATCTTCTATTTCCTTTTTTGTAAATCCATAATTATTTTTATTGGAAATATCAAATAATTCATCAGTAATCTCAGTTAATTTATCATAGAATGATTTCTTTTCATCATCATATTTACTCATTATAAATAACAAGTTAGCTCTTAGTAAAAAATTATTATTCATTATTATTCACCTCGTTATCAAAATATGTTTGTAACAAATCTAGATAATCACTAAAAGGTTCTATATTTACCATTTTGTCAAACACTTCAGCATTAAACTTTCTTTTATTAAGTGAATAATCATTAATACGAGTTAATTGTTCATTTTTATAATAATTATCAATAAATTCCATAATTTCATCATCGGTATAATAAACATTTTGAGAGCTATCAGATGATGAATAAATAGTAGGAATACTTCCGGCTATTAATTTAAATAATTTATTTAGATCTTTTGGATCCATATTTTTAGTATATTCTTTAATCAAAGGATGTGAAGTATTGATATCACAAACTACTCCATTTGAAGAATTTTTAGTAACCCAAATTTCGCTTTTAGTTGTATTTCCCATTTTAATATGAGTTCTTACTTTTTGCTTTAAATTTTCTGACGCTTTTTGTTTTCCAACTTTAACAACATTTTCTAATTTATCTGTAATGTTCTTTGGAAAATCAATAGTAGATTTAGTAAATCCCACATCAAAATATTCATCAAGTTTAGAATCGAAATCAACACTTATGCGTAATGCATTTAGTTTTTGATGTTGTTTACAATTCTTTAGATTTAACCATCCACCTGCATGAATCATTCTATCATTTCTATAAACGTAAAAACCTTGATGAGATAATGCATCTCCTCTATTCATTTCAGTAAATTCATCTTCAGTTAATTCATCTTTTGAAGGTAATATATAAGTTTTGGTAATAATAAATTCATCTTCATGCTTATCAACTAATTTAGTGTTAACATTAGGAAAAAATGGATTCCATGGCTTAACAATTCTATTTTGAATTTTTATTACTAATTCATTTCTTTCAATAAATCTATGAAAAACCATTCCTAAATAAGAACTAACTATATCTATCTTAGAATATAAATCTTTTTTTGCTAATTCAATTGGTAATGTTTTATCAATAAATTTTAGTTTTTTCCAAATAACATTTGTTCCATGATTAGTAATTATATTTGAATAATCTTCTACACCATCAAAGTCATAGCCTTCCCATTCCTTCTTATCATTCAAATAATTCATATCCATAGCTTTAGCAGTAAATTCTTTATTTTCCATTTTAGAAACTACTAATAAATAATCAGCTTGAGCAATAGAAGCAGTTTTCATTCCAACACTATATCTTCCATGGTCTCCGCTTTCTCTTTCATCCTTTAAACTTCTTTCACCCATTATAAAAGCATTGGATAAAGTTTGCGAGTCCATTCCATCACCATCATCAATTATTTCAACTGTCCAATCATCTACATTATCACTTTGAAAATTAAATCTAATATCAATATTGTGAGCGTTATGAGCGATACTATTATCTAATAAATCTGCTATTGATGTATCAATCTTATACCCACTATGAGACAAAGTCGCAATGATATTAGGTGATGGTTGAATTGAAAATGTTTTTTGTTCCTTCATACTACTATCACTCCAAATCCTAAATTTCGACAATTATATTATATCAAAATTATTGATTTTTAGCCATAATAAGAGCAAAAAAAGAAGAATTAAATAAATTCCTCTTCAGTATTTAAAACTATCGTATTTGGTGTTTGTAATAGAGTTTCTTCTATATTAACAGTTTGACTTAATCTATCATCAAAAACACCCGTATTTATTATTTCTCTAACAACCGCTAACATAACATCTACAACTATACTATTTCCAGCTTGCTTGTACATTTGAGCTCTAGAAACAACTATTTTGAATGAATCAGGGAATCCCATTAATCTCAATGCTTCTCTCTCAGTAAGCATTCTTAATTTGCCTTCTCCACCTTTATCAGTCATATAGTTATCAACACCCGCTCTATGTCTATTGCCCATTGTTGATAGTACAGTTCTTGCTACATCTAGATCATATTTAATCGAAGTCTTAAATGTTTTTGTGCCAGGAGTTAAAACATATTTTCTAACCAAATTTGATAGGACATATTTATCATCTACCCTTGAAGGATCAAATTCAGACTCTTTAACTAAAATTTCACCATTATCATCAAAAGTAAAATTCCCATATTCACATCTAGATTCTAAGAATTGCTTCATACTGTATTTTAGTTCAACAGGTAATGGATATTTAAAATCATTTGCAATATCAATATCATTTCTAATTCCAACAACAAATATTCTTCTTCTATTTTGTGGAATTCCATAATCCGCTGCATTAAGTATTTGTGGTTCAGTTATTCTATAATTCAATGATTTAAAAATACCTTTAATTATCTCCCATGTATTTCCATGATCGTGTGTAGTTAATCCCCTAACATTTTCATAAATAAATACTTTTGGGTTTACCTCTTTAACTATTCTTGCATATTCGTAGAATAAAGTACCACGAGCATCTTCTAATCCACCTCTAAATCCAACAGCTGAGAAAGATTGGCAAGGACTACCACCAACTAATAAATCAACTTTGTCTTTGTAATCAGTTCCATCTAATAAATTAACATCTAAATGGAAATCATCTTCTGACATATTATCGCCATAGTTTGCCAAATAACTTTGCTTAACATAATTTTGTTTTCTACTTTTACTTGCATATAAATCATCAACATATTTCTTTTTGTCTAATTTAGAATTCATTGATTGAATTTTTTTGAATTCTTCTTCATGATTATATTCTACTTCAACATCACCATTATCACATGCAAATACAATTTCATATGG
>JAEEGL015466472.1_pt1 | contig 17816 bp, 15 predicted proteins | sample 9134231 | NCBI WGS metagenome assembly JAEEGL01 (sample SAMN16246548, study PRJNA631951) | gut metagenome | biome: gut microbiome; feature: rumen; material: fiber-attached | host: Bos | place: Iran: Karaj | collected 2018-10 | reverse complement strand
TTATATAATCAACAAGGAACAGAAGAAGAAAACTATTTTGGGACATCTGTTAATAACATAAAATATAAATATGATACAATAGGAAATGTTACAGATGATAAAATACAAAAATATGGCCAATTATATAAATATACATTTAAAATAGTTGAAACAGGATATGAGTATATAAGCACAGAAATAGTTCAATAAGGAACAAAGCTAAGACTTTGTTCTTTTTTATTTATTGTTATAGTATAATAATTAGTAGATAGCTATATATCATATATAAGACAGGTGGTACAAATGAAAAATAGAATCCTAATTAATAAAAAATGGGAAAAAAGTATAATAGTTAATAAGATACCCAAAAACAAGAAGATATAGTATAATAATTTTAGGTGATACCTATGAAAAGGAAAAATAAAATCGCCATAGTCTTAAATATATTAATAATTATTCTAGAAATTGTTGGCTTGGTAATTAGTACTAAAGCTGGTGGTAGACTATTAATAGAATACTATACAGAAGATTCTAACATACTATTACTTATAGCTGCTTCAATATATACACTATATTTATTAAATAAAAAGAAGATCCCAAGATGGTTAAGTATCCTAAAGCATATGGCAGTATTAGGAGTCGCAATTACATTCCTAGTAGTAGTGTTCATACTAGCTCCTATGTATAATTTCAACTATAGCTGGATGCTCTTTGGTGGAGCTATGGCATATCACCATACGCTATGTCCTATACTAGCTATAATTTCTTACATATTTTTTGAGAATAATAAAATAAAGAAAAAAGATATACCATATACAATGATATTCACTATTGCTTATACTATCATATTGATAATATGTAATATATTACACATTATTGAAGGCCCATATCCATTTTTGTTAATATATAAACAACCAGTATACATGTCAATATTATGGATATTAATAATAGACGGAGGAGCTTATTTACTATCTAAAGGCTTATACATCACCAAAAAATAGAGTAAAAGTTGTCGTCAAAAGTACTTATAGAAAGCAGGGTTATTATGGAACTAATTTGTAGATTATTACCTTCTTTTATATCATTGTTCATATATTATAACTACTTTGATAAAAGAAGGGATTCATTAAAATGGTATGTTATTATACAATTAATGTTGTTGTAAATAATATCTTGATGATGTTAATAATGTATTTCATTTTTAAAAGGGAAAACATCGAGTTTACAGTTTTATTTAGTGCTAAATATCTCATGCTATCATCTTTCATAGCTACACTAATGCCTTTATTCTTTAAAAAACTACCAAGATTAGTAAAATTCATCAAGTCTGGCTTTAATGAAGAAAAGGATTTTTCTCCAAAAAAATTATATAAAAACAATAAAACTTTCTTTTTAACAATACTCTTTTTTATATTAAGTATTCTTTTCTTTTTTATACTTGACTATAGTATTAGAAAACTAGCAATAGAGGTAAGCTCATTTAATACAATTGATGCTATAGGGACTAATCTATTCACATTCTTCTACATATTATTGCTCATCTCAATTGTTTATTATTTGCCGAAAAAAACAGCAAAAGTAATAGGCAGTTTTATATATGCTTTCTTCATAATTTTATTTTTAGCTCATTACTTCCTACTAAAAATAAAAGGAGAAGCGCTTACGATATATGAGTTAACTAATGTCTCAGAAGGTTTTAAATACCTAAACTTTGTTCTTGGGGTCATTAATGCCAAACTAATACTATTTTTACTGGTAATCATAGTTTTATCTGCTACAAGTATTATTGTCTTGGGTATTGTTAACCAAAAGAGAAAAACGAAGCTTAACTTCATAAAAGCATTTTCAATTGTAGTTATATTTATTATTGGAATAAACATATCAGCGAATAAATTAGAATACATCGATGATGATTGGTTGAACATTAATTATCCTAAATATTACTATTTAAATTTGGTTAATCCTAAAAAATCACTAACAACTATGGGGTTATATGAATATAGCACAAAGGATTTTGCTAATTATTTCAAAAATAAATTTACTACATATGGATCAACTAATGATATAAAAAAGATTCTAAAAAAATACAAAAGAGTAAAAGAAAAAAACGAATATACGGGTATATTTAAGAACAAAAATATAATTATGATTATGATGGAAAGTATAGATTATATTGCTATAGACAAAAAAACTATGCCTACATTATATAAAATAATGAACGAAGGGTGGAAATTCCCCGATAGATATAGCGCATTGAGCACAGGAGGGTCTACCATACTAACAGAATACACTAGTATGAGTGGATTATTATATAATTACCAATATATGAATCAAATAATGAATAACAATTACAGCACTTCATTACCTAATCTATTTAATAAATCCGGATACACAACATCTTTTTTTCATGAAAATAATGGTAAATACTATAACAGAGAAAAATTACACACGGCTTTAGGATTTAAAAACAGATATTTCCTTTATGATATGTATAATAGAATAGGAGATAATTGTGGAGAAGATATTAAATTAGATACTGCTTATGCATATTGTGATTCGCAGTTTGCAAACAACGGAAATATATACAATAAAATAATTGACAAAAAAAAGAAATTCATGAGTTTTATCGTAACTATATCAGCGCACGGACCATACGATAGTTCAAATGCCATTTGTAGAGATTTAAGTGACAATCAAATAGAGTGTTTAAAAAGGTTATCAAAAAGAACTGATGATATGCTAGCCCGTCTAATAAACAATTTGAAAAGAGATAAGATTTTAGATGATACAGTATTAATGCTATATACAGATCATCAAGCATATAGTTTAAATTACCCTGATGAATATTTAGATGGAATGAAAGAAATAGATCAAAGTAAAAATATAAAACCAATACCATTAATTATATATAACCCAAGTCTTACAAAGAAGTCGTTTGATGAATTATATGTAAACGATTATGATTTGGTTCCTACTATTAGTAATATGTTTGATTTGGATTATGATCCTAATATATATATTGGAACAGATATATTCAGTAAACAAAGAAAAAATATGCTGGTATTTTATGACAGGAGCTGGTTTGAAAATGGTTTATATAGCCAAAATAGTAACGCCGACACGTCATCAGAAGAATATAAAGGCAATTCAATATATGCTAAGGATATAATAGATTTAAATGAGATGATTATTAGTAATAATTATTATAAAGCCGAAACAAAGAATAAATAATAAAAAAAGAGAAACCTCTTTTTTAATTATTTATCTAGTTTTTTTCGTATTAATTGGTTTTGATATTTAAGATTTTTCTAAAATATAGTATAATAATAAATGTCAAAAAAAAATGTAAAGCATAAATATGGAGTTGATTATAAGTGTTTAAAAAAATCAAAAATATAATAAATAATTTTAAAAGATATAGTTTCTTAATGAGACAATTAATAATAAGAGATTTTAAAGTTAAATATAAAAGAAGCGTTTTGGGCGTAGTTTGGAGTTTGTTGTATCCGATATTAATGCTATCAGTAATGGCCGTAGTTTTTTCCCAAATGTTTAAGTTTAAAACGCCCGGAACAAACTACATAGTTTATTTAATGACTGGGATCATAATGTTTAATTATTTTAGTGAAGCTAGTAATACTGCAATGACATCGGTAGTAGTTAATTTTAGCTTAATTAATAAGGTATACATTCCTAAATATATTTTCCCTATTGCGAAGTGCTTGTTCGTGTGCATAAACTTTGTTTTGACACTAATACCATGGTTAATAATCATAGCTCTAACACAAATCGGCCTAGGAGAATATGCGTGCAATTTTAATTGGTATTATTTAATTATCCCATACATATTTATTTGTTTCATAGTATTTACTATGGGAATTGGATTATTATTGTCATGTGTATCGGTTTTTTTAAGAGATGTTTTCTATATATATGGAATAGTACTAACTATTTGGAACTATTTAACACCAATATTCTATGGAATAGAAATAATTCCTAAAAATCTAATGCCTATTTTCAAACAAAATCCAATTTTTATCTTTATAACTTCTGTCAGAACTATTGTTCTCGATGGAAGGGCTCCGAGCTTAACAATGCTGATAATGTGCTCCGTTTGGGGAATAGGTATGTTTGGAATCGGCAGCATCATATTTAAAAAGAATCAAGATAAATTTATATATTACATATAGGAGGTCTTATAATGATAGATTTAAAAGGGGTCTCAATGAGATTTAATCTTGGGATAGAAAAAGAATTTTCAATAAAACAAGCCTTCGTAAATTTCTTTTCTTTCAAAAAAAAGAAAAAGAAAAAAGAAGAGTTTTGGGCGCTGAAGAATGTAAGTTTTCATATTAACAAAGGAGAAGTTGTTGGTATTGTTGGCAGTAACGGAGCCGGAAAGTCAACCCTACTAAAAGTAGTGAGTGGAGTAATGAAACCAACCAAAGGAAAAGTAACAGTAAATGGAGTGATTTCTCCAATGATAGAACTTGGGGCGGGATTTGATCCAGAGCTAACAGCTAGAGAGAATATCTATTTAAATGGAGCAATATTAGGATATTCAAAAGAATTCATAGACGAAAAGTTTTCTGAAATTGTAGAGTTCTCTGAATTGGAAAGTTTTTTAGAAGTGCCGGTCAAAAACTTTTCTTCAGGTATGACTGCAAAATTGGCGTTTAGTATTGCAACAATTGTTAATCCTGAAATACTGATTGTCGATGAAATTCTATCTGTTGGAGATATTAGGTTTCAGGAAAAAAGCAAAAATAAAATGATTTCATTGATAGAAGGAGGAACAACTGTACTGTATGTATCTCACTCTCTGAAAGCAATTATGGACATATGCTCAAAAGTAATATGGATAGAACACGGGGAAATTCAAAAAGTTGGCGATGTAGAAGAAATATGTAAGTTATACGCGGAAAGCCAAGGTATAACAATATAGTTTGATGGGGGATAAAAATGAAAAAAATAATTCATTATTGTTGGTTTGGGAAAAGCAAGCCTCCTAGGCTAACGTCAAAGTGCATTAGAAGTTGGAAAAAATACCTTCCAGATTTCGAAATAAAGTTTTGGAATGAAAACAACGTTGACTTGGATGAGTGCCTGTTTGTCAGAGAGGCTTACAATAATAAGAAATGGGCTTTTGTAGCTGATTTTGTAAGAAGCAAAGTGATGTATGAAATGGGAGGAATATACTTTGATACAGATATGGAGATCATTAAACCAATTGATGATTTGTTCGAAAATGAATCTTTTATAGGAACCGAAGACTCAGGATATGTGGCTTGCGGTGTTTGGTACGAATCCAAAGCTAAAAGTGAATTATCAAAGTACCTATATGAATATTATAAAAGTCAAAAACAATTTGATGTAAATAACCTATATGAATTCAGTATACCAAAATTAATTACAAATTATTTGGTTGATTATGGATTTGAGATGGAAAACAAAGATAACCAGCTGCTAAAGAATGGAATGATGGTGTATAAAAGGGAGTATTTTTATCCACTATCCTTTGACAGACAAAATAACATATTGACCGATAATACGTGCATGATACACTATTATGATGCATCTTGGATCCCCAAGGGGGAAAAGAAGAGCATACAAATAGTTAGGCGTTTTGGAAACAGAGGATTAAAGGTTTATGACTCGGCAAGAAACATTGTAAAAAAACTTTTATTTCCAATAGTTATAATTAGGAGAAAAAAATACAAGAAAAATGCCTTGGAAAAAATTCGGCATGAAATTGACGCGGATTTTGAAAATTTAAACAAATTAGATTATATAGTATTCGTTCATAAATACTGGTTGGGAGTTAAAAGTGCATCTCAAGAATTGTTTGAAAATGTAGTGTCTCTTACGGAAGATGAAGAATTATATGAGTACGTAGTAAAAAGAATAATTGAAAGATCGCCGAGACTGGTAGTTTTTAGTGGTTTTTGTCTCAAATGGGACAAATTAATCAAACTAATAAACCAACAAGAAAAGAAGATTGCAATTAAGATACTATGGCATGGAAGCAATGCTATGCACGTTGAAGAATACGATTGGAATGTATTCAAAACTATTTTTAGTTATCTAGAAAAGAAGGAAATTAAATCAATAGGATTTGTAAAAAAATCCATGTATCTTTTATATAAAAAGAAAAACTATAACGTTGAATTTGTTATGAATACAGTACATATAGATGAAAAATATAAACAAAAGAATGCCGCACTCAAAAGAAAAAAAATAGGAGTCTATGCCTCGGGAGATCGGTGGGTAAAAAACTTTTATAATCAACTTGCAGGGGTTTCCTTATTGGATGGATATACAGCAGATGTAATCCCATTGTCTGAAAAAACCAAAGAATTTGCAAACATCCTAAAGCTTAAAGTGAGCGGGAGTGGAAATGTTTCAAGGCAAGAAATGTACAAAAGGCTATCTTCAAATGATGTTAATATATATGTTACTTTTGTGGAATGCGCTCCAATTATTCCACTAGAAAGCCTGGAATTAGGAGTGCCTTGTATCACATCAAATAATCATCATTATTGGGAAAATACCGAATTAGAAAAATATCTTGTTTTGGACAAATGCGAAGATCCACAAGCCCTTTCAAAAAGAATAAAGCTATGTATCGAAAATAAAGATATAATAATAAAACTATACAAAAAATGGAAAAAAGAATATGATATAGAATGTGAAAAAAATAACAAAAATTTTTTAATATAAGGAGGATTTTATGAAAAAAATAAACGTTACAAAATCTTATTTACCACCGTTAGAAGAGTATGTAAAAAAACTTGAGGTTATATGGGATAACCATTTTCTGACAAACTATGGACCTTTACACATGGAATTAGAAAATAACTTGAAAAAAGTATTAAAAGTTACCAATTTGCACTATGTTAGTAATGGTACAATCGCTCTACAAATTGCTATTAAAGCATTGGATCTTGAACCGGGGGAAATAATTACTACACCATTTACATTTATAGCTTCATCCAGTTCTATTGCTTGGGAGGGGTTTAAACCAGTTTTTGTAGATATAGAAGAAGACACATTTGGAATAGATACTTCCCAAATAGAGGCTAAAATAACCGATAAAACTAGAGCCATATTGGCTGTTCACTGTTTTGGATTTCCATGTGATGTTGAAAAGCTAGACGAAATTAGCAAAAAGTATAATTTGCCTATAATATACGACGCTGCTCATGCTTTTGGATGCACTTATAAAGGAATGCCATTGTATAGTTATGGGGATATTTCTTGCTCCTCTTTACATGCTACAAAAGTATTTCATACAGTAGAAGGTGGACTAATAATATCTAATAATGAAAAATACAACAAAAGAGTAAATGCTCTTAAAAACTTTGGCAATGAAGATGGAGAATATAAGTATATAGGAATAAACGGAAAGGCTAGTGAATTTCATGCAGCAATGGGCTTGTGTGTTCTAGATCACTTTAATGAAATTGTTGCTAAAAGAAAAAGTATATATAATCAATATGTAAAACTATTGAAAAACTATGTGTATATACCGACAATTCCAAAAGAGTTAAAATACAACTACATATATTTTCCTGTTCTTTTTAAAGATGAGAGCCAATTAGTACTTGTTTTAGAGCAGTTGAAACAAAAAGGGATTATGGCAAGAAGATATTTCTATCCTTCAATAAACTGCTTAGATATATTTGAAAAATGTAAATGCCCAGTAAGCGAGAACATATCTAGCCGTATAGCTTGCTTGCCAATGGATACATATTTAGAAAACAAAGACATAAAAACAATTTGCCAAACAATAATAGAAAGTATTGATTAAAATGAAAAAAATTATACCAGTAATGTTTTGCTATGATACCAATTACGTAATTCAATCAGCGGTTGCTTTTCACTCTTTAATGATTCACGCGAATAAAGAATTCCTTTATAAGTTTTATATACTACATTCAGATATAACAGATGAACAACAGAAAAAATTAAAGGAAACGGTAAAAGAGTTTGATAATTGTGAATTAATTTTTATTGATATGCGTAACAGACTTGAAGAAGAATGGAAAGAAAGCTATAGAGGAGACCATTTTACAAAAGAAGTTATGTACAAATTATTAACTGCTTCATTATTTCCGCAATATGACAAATTAATTGTAAGTGATGTCGATGTTGTGTTTTTAGGAGATATTTCAGAATCGTATTTTATGCTAGACTCTGTTAAAGATAAGGAATACATAGCGGGAGTAAAACCAATAGGCAAAGTAAAAGGTTATTTACAAAATTATATTGGACAATGGTCTCAAGAGGAAATAGATATTTTAGGAGAAACCTGCGGTGGTTATCTCGTAATGAATTTGAAGAAAATTAGAGAGGATAACGTAGAAGAAAAATTCTTGGAATCATTGAAAGAGAACGCTTATAGATTAAATCAGATGGAGCAAGATATTTTGAACATTGTATGTGAAGGCCATATTAAACACTTACCATTAAAGTATGTTGCATGCTCTTATATGTGGGATTATTATCCCGATAAAAAAAGTATGGAAAATGATGAAAATTACACCAAAAAAGAAATAATGGATGCTATGACAAACACAGTTCAATTGCATTATGCCACATCTATAAAACCTTGGAAAAACGTTGATTGTACATTAAGTGAAATCTGGTTTCAAGCATTGGTACAAACCCCTTTCTTAAGGGAGTTCTTAGAAAAATTGCCGAAAATGATTGTCATTCCCCCATCTGAAGCCGAGAATAACCCAGTAGAAGATGATGCAAAAAAAGACAGCAGATGTGATAGAATCAAGAGATATATAAAAGAAAATCCTTTGTTTTTATTTACACCGAGTTTTTATAAGAAAGTATATTGCCATGGAAAAAACAAAATCAAAAAAATTACTAATCATAATAGATGATGTATTCCCAAATAAACTATCACCTTTTAGGTATGAGGAATATAGCGATTATATAAAAGTTTTTGAAAAAACTCTAATAATAAGAAATTCAAGTATAAGAATACCAAAAGATGATTTAATAGGACTGCCAAAAGAGAAAATAAAAATAATTAGGACAGACTTTGAAGATTTGAAAATTGAAAAAATTGAAGCATACATCAAAGATTATCCACAAAGAATATGTATGATAGTATTTTTAAACAATATATATGGAAAAAACAAAAAAACTCTTGATTTTTTAGAAAAAAATAAAATACCGTTTATTCTAACATTGTATCCAGGAGGAGGATTTCATATTGCTGAAGATGTCGAAAGAAAGTTAGAACGGATTTTCAGTTCGGAAATGTTTAAAAAAGTAATTATAACTCAAAAAAATGTTGAAGTATATATTAAAAAAAGATTTAATATACCTGCCAACAAAATAAAATATATATATGGGGTGGTTACGAGTGAAGCGCTTCTTAATATAGATGTGAAGAGGCGAAGACACTATAAGATTAATAATAAAATAAATTTGAACATATGTTTTGTTGCCTATAAATACTCCGAGCAAGGCAAGGACAAGGGGTACGATATATTTATTGAAGTTGCTAAGAGGCTAAGAAAAAAACACGATGATATTTATTTTCATGTAGTAGGGAATTTTGATGAATCTGACATAGACGTAGAGGAATTATATGAAAGAATAGGTTTTTACGGGACACATGAAATTGAGTGGTTTAAAGAATTTTATGAAGATAAAGACATTATTATATCACCTTGTAGAAATGATGTGCTGACAGAAGGAGCATTTGACGGGTTCCCTACCGGAGCTTGCACGGATGCGCTGCTAAATGAAGTTATGGTGATGACTACTGATCCGCTTAATATGAATTATTTATATAGTAACAACAAAGATTTAGTAATAATAGAGCCTAGCGTTTCAGATATAATAAAAAAGGTGGAGTATTACATAAACAATCCAAAAGAAATGTACAATATTGCCAAAAATGGCTATGAAAAAGCAAATAGTATTTATAGTTATGAAAAACAAGTGCTAGAAAGAAGAAAAATTATTAAGGAGATTATAGAAAATGAATAGTTTTTATAGTGACGAAGAATTAAAAGAACTGGGGTTGAAATCAATTGGAGATAGTGTTTTAATTAGTAAAAAAGCAAGTATTTACGGAGCTTCAAGAATATCAATAGGGAATAATGTCAGAATAGATGACTTCTGTATTATAAGTGGGAATGTAACCATAAAAGATAATGTGCATATTTCCGCGTATACAGGATTATATGGCGGTGGAGAAATAATAATTGGAAATAATTCTGGTTGCTCGCAAAGATGTACACTAATCAGTGCATCGGATGATTTCTCGGGAGAATACATGATTGGTGCAGTTATACCAGATCAATTTACCAACGTTACATATGGAAGCATAATACTAGAAGATTATACTCAGTTGGGAGCAAACACTGTTGTATTGCCAAACGTAACAATTCATGAAGGTGCTGTCGTTGGTGCTATGAGCTTAGTAAACAGGGATTTAGATGAATGGACAATTAATTATGGTGTTCCGTGCCAATATAAAAAAGAAAGAAAAAAGGATTTGCTAGAAAAAGCAGAAGCGTTTAGATTATGGAAAAGAATGTAGTTACTGTTTTAACAACGACATACAATCACAGCCAATATATTAGGGAATGCTTAGAAGGAATCGTAAATCAAAAAACAAGTTTTAAGTTTCAACTTATTATATGTGATGATTGCTCGACAGATAATACTAGGGAGATAATAGAAGAATATAAAGAAAAATATCCAGAGATAATTAAACCCATTTACAATGATAAAAACTATGGGGCTATGGGCAATTTTGCTAAGACGCTTAATGAAGCACACACAAAATATGTGGCTTTGTGTGATGGTGATGATTATTGGTGTGATGATACCAAATTACAACAACAGTATGATTTTTTAGAGAAGCATAAGGATTATAATATCGTGTTTCATAAAACCAAGATTTTTTTTGAAGATAATAGTAGAGAAGAAATTGAACACCCAATTAATATCAAGTCTGAACTAACAATAGATGATTTGATAGAAGATAATATGATCCCTGCCAATAGTGTGATGTATAGATGGAAATACAAAAAGAAGGATTCCTTCATTAATGATTTCCCCGATAATATAGCTCCAGGAGACTTTTATGTTCATTTGGCTCACGCCAAAACCGGGAAAATACACTTTATTGACAAGGTAATGTCTAGGTATAGAAGACAGCAAAACGGAATGTGGTGGTTAACATCACAACCGGATAAAATAAATGATTTTTACAATATATATGGGGAAAAATATTTGAGGTTTTTTACCATAGCAGAAGAAAAATTTAAACTAAAAGAAGATGCGTTTAAATTGCGGAGAGAATGGGTCGCAAAAAAAACAGCCAGTGCATACCTAATAAAAAGACACCCAATACGTTTTCTCGAATTTTACAAAAAAAATAAAGACAGATACGGACAAGTCATTGATGAAGAAATAAAAACATTAAGGGTAAGATATCAATTTTTATACTATTTATTAACAAAACCTTTATATGCTATACCTTTCGCTTTGAAAAAAATTCTAGGAAAGAGCAAATGAACTAGGAGGCGAATAAAATGATTAAAAAGCATAGAGAAAAAATAGTTTTATTTTTATCATACTTTATTGTTACTTTTATTTTAGGCTTGTTTTTTAATTACTACCTCAACACTGCAAAATATTGGAACGTTTGATTTGATCTTGATACTCCAAGAGTTCTTAGTGATATATCCATAGCAGATTATAATCACTATAGAGTAATAGTTCATCCTCTATTACTTATTATTTGTAGACCAGTATTTATAATAATTGATTTTCTGTTGAAAGAACCGATAGTAACTCTAACCTTAATTCAAAGCGTACTATCTTCAGTTAGCCTAGTACTGTTTAACTGTATATTAAAAAAAATTACTAAGAATAGAAAAATAATAGTGCTATTTACTTTTTTGTTCTTAATTAATTTTTCACAAATAGTATTTACAGTTTCAATTGAAACTTACATCATTGCGCAATTCTTCTTAATAATTATGTGGTATTTTATTATAAGCAAGCTTGGTAAAAAAATGACTTGGATTGATTATACACTACTAATAACACTAGGAATAGGTGCTCTATCTATTACATTGACAAATTATGCTCAGTATATAATCGGGGCTTTCTTTTTAATCTACTCTAAAGATAAAAGATTAGAAAGCATTACTAAATATGTTTTATGTTTATTAACAACATTATCAGTTTCAATATTATTATCAGAAGTACAAAGCATAATTTGGCCAACAGCGCCACTGTTCTTCCATCAGAATATTCTCAATCTTCTAAGTGGCAGTAGTGAAGAGACATTATATATATCTAAAATAATAACAATATCAAATTTTAAAAATGTTTTAAATTCTAATTTTTCATATTTATTGTATTTCTTCAATATAGCAAAACCAGGGAATGGTATATATATCACTTTTGTAAATAGTAAAATAACGGATATTATTTCTATATTGCTATTCGTTCTATTTGTGTGCCTGAACATAACCTACATATCAAAAAAAAGGAAGGCTATATTAAGCGATAATTTGTATCTCGCGTTATTATTCACATATCTATTTAATTTTGGATTACATTTAATATATGGGAACACAATATGCTTTTTGTATACTTGCCACTATCAATTCGTTATGTTGTTGATAACAGCTTATATCCTATCAGAGCTTGACTGTATAAAAAATAATGGGTATTTATTGATAATTATATTGATATCTATCCTTTGTGGCAGAACGATAGTAAAATTGATAATGATATTTACAAAGACTTATGCTCCTATAGAGTATTTTAGGATTGCCCCTTTAGCTATTGTCGTCATAGCTTTACTACTCTTAATTACAATTTGTTTAATAAAAAAGAAAAAAATAATGCTATTTTTGTTTTTAATAGTTACATCACTTGGTTGTATAGCACATATAACAATAAATAAAAAAGCAAACGAAAATGAATTGTCAGATTACAATAAGTATTCTCTATTGCTTAAGAAGTATGAAAATCAATTGAAAAACTTTAAAAACGAATACTACATTAAAACCTTCTCAAATTATAGAAAAAAAATGAAAGTATTTTTCCTCGGAATGGCAACAGAAAATAAATTCTTATATAAGGATGGAAAGATAATTCGGATTAAAGATAATGAAATCGTATATAGCTTTAAATATGACAAAGAAGTAATAGTACCAAATAAATTCACTATTTATTTAGAAAATAAAAAAGAGAAAGCATTAATATATGAAGACGAAAATGGTATTTTTATAAAAAACGGAAAAAGCATTAAAGCTTTATATGAGAGAGAAAAGCCGATAAATTTACCAGACTTCACTGGCAATAAATATTCAGAAGTATTAAGAGTACTATTACAAGAAATACTATTTAATATAGATGGCGCGGAACCCAAGCCAAATATATTTGGGTATAAACAAGCATACTACAGAGACGCTATGTTAGCGACAATGGTAATGGAGTACACTAATAACATTGAGATTATAAAACCATGGGCGATGTCCTTGAATAAAGTATATGATAATTCCAGAAGTATTGACATAAACGAAGCCGACAACCTAGGAGAATTAATGTACATTCTTGGAGCTTGTAATATTAAAAAGGGTAAACTAGTTGATAAAATAATAAAAGAAATTGATGATATTAGAACAGAAGACAACGCAATTTCTGGCATGGTAGATGGTATGATTCAAAAATACTATCCTACAGTAGTTGCCATTTATGGAGCAAATAAAATGGGCATTAATCTTAATTTGACAAAACCTGTTGTTGATGATGGGTACGCTAAACTGACTTGGTATACGGATAAAATAGCTTCAAATAATTATCAAGAATCCAAATATTATCCTTACATTAATTGGGCCTTTTATCATTATGCTCCATATGGATCATTATATATGTTAGACGAATTGTATCCTTTAAGCTATGAAGGAGGAGAGGCTGTTGGAGATTATAAAATAGAGAAAGAATGTATGATATCGGAGTATTATTGTGAAAATCAGGTGTTTATAAGTCATTTATGGCACGCATCAGAAATGTTTTTATACATAATAGATAATCAATAGAACGGAAGGGAAATAATGAAAGATATATTAAAACTAATTAGAGTAAAGCACTGGGTAAAAAACTTTATTATTTTTATTCCACTAGTTTGTTCGAAGATGATATCCCAGCATAATGTAACTATGTCGATGGTGGGATTCCTTTCTTTTTCCTTTTCGTGTTCTTTTATATATATTATTAATGATATAAGGGATATAAAAAGCGATCAAAAACATCCACGGAAAAAAAACAGGCCTCTTCCAAGCGGCCGAATTAGTATAAAGAAAGCAATTATAATATCTATTATACTAATTATAATATCGCTAATATTGAATTATTACGCTACAAACTCATTATTAAACAGATCGTTATTTATTTTGATAGCATATTTGACTGTTAACGTACTATATAGTAACGGTTTTAAAGACATTGTAATACTAGACATAATGCTATTATCACTTGGATTTGTTCTTAGAGTATATTATGGCGCCTCCTTAATAAATGTCAAGGTGTCAAATTGGTTATATCTAACAATTCTTAGCTTTTCTCTATTCATGGGAATTGGGAAAAGAAAAAAGGAATATAAAAACAACAAAAATGTTAGGAAAGTCTTAAACAAGTACAATGATACTTTTCTTAACAACTATCAAAATGTATTTATAGCATTAACATTTGCTTTTTATTCACTATGGACAATAGAACAGAGTAATAAATACATCGTATTTACTATACCAATTATTATTTTTATATTTATGAGGTATTCTTTGATATTAGAAACTGGAGATGAAGGGGATCCAACTACAATTATTTATCAAGATAATACAATGTTAGCTTCTCTAATAGTGTTCGCTATTATCTTCATTTTGCTATTAATCTTTACATAACTAATTGTTGATGATAATAATCTATGATACAATAAAAACGAGGTGGTGCTATGAAAGGAATTATACTAGCCGGTGGAAAAGGAACAAGATTATACCCAAGTACATTGGCGACCTCAAAACAGCTTCTTCCAATTTATGACAAACCAATGATTTATTATTCCCTGTCAATACTAATGCTGTCAAACATTAAAGATATATTGTTGATATCAACTTCAGAAGACATTGATAGTTATAAGAGGTTATTAGGCGATGGCAGGGATTATGGAATTAGAATTAGTTACGAGGTACAAAAAAAGCCGCGAGGGTTAGCAGAGGCGTTTATCATTGGGGAGAAATTTATCGGTAAAGACAATGTTTGCTTAGTTTTAGGAGACAATATCTTCTACGGTGGAGGAATATCAATCGCTTTAGAAAAAGCGTCAAAGTTAAAGACGGGAGCTATTATATTCGGCTATTATGTAAATAATCCACAATCTTTTGGAGTAGTAGAATTTGACAAAAATAATAAAGTTATTTCTATTGAAGAAAAGCCAAAAAACCCCAAATCTCATTATGCAGTTCCAGGATTATATTTTTATGACAATAAAGTAATAGACATAGCTAAGAAAGTTTCTCCTTCCCAAAGAGGCGAACTAGAAATAACCTCTGTTAATAATGAGTATTTAAAACAAGGAAACTTAAAGGTCGAAATACTAGGAAGAGGAATGGCCTGGCTAGATACAGGAACTGTAGAGAACATGAATAAGGCTTCCTCATTTGTTGGTGCCGTTCAATCGCAGCAGGGAAATTACATTGCGTGTTTAGAAGAGATTGCATATAACAAAGGCTTCATTTCTTTAGAAGAATTAAAGAATAGATCAGACTTTCTTGGAAACAATGAATATGGAAATTATGTGAGGAATATATATGAAAACGAGGTGAATAAATAATGTCAAATTTTTTAATAACAGGTGGGGCCGGATTTATCGGGAGTAACTATCTTCACTACGTAGTTAATAAATACCCAGAAGACTATTTCGTATGTTTGGATGCACTTACATACGCAGGTAATTACAATAATATAAAAGAATTAGATTCTAAAAAGAATTATAGATTCGTTAAAGGAAATATAAGAGATATAGAACTAGTTGATAAATTGTTTGAAAGTGAAAACTTTGACTATGTTATTAATTTTGCAGCGGAAAGTCATGTAGATAATAGTATAAAGAATCCTAATCTATTTGCTGATACAAATATCATAGGAACAATGGTTCTACTAAATGCGTCAAAAAAATATAACGTTAAAAGGTTTCATCAGGTATCAACAGACGAGGTTTATGGGGATTTACCATTAGATAAACCAGAATTATTATTTACAGAAGAAAATCCAATTCGTACTTCTAGCCCATATTCTGCTTCTAAAGCAGGTGCAGATTTACAGGTTTTAGCCTACTCTAGAACCTTCAATCTTCCGGTTACTATTTCTAGATGTTCAAATAATTATGGCCCTTTTCAATTCCCAGAAAAACTAATCCCAGTAGTAATATCTAAAGCGCTAAACAACGAACCTATTCCTGTTTACGGAAAAGGAGAAAATGTCAGAGATTGGATACATGTACATGATCATAATGTAGGTGTTGATTTGATTGTAAGAAAAGGAAGAGATGGAGAAATATATAACTTAGGTGGACATTCAGAGAAAACCAATTTAGATGTTGTTAAAACAATATTAAAACAACTAAATAAACCAGAATCATTAATTTCATTTGTTACTGATCGTCCAGGTCATGATTTAAGATATGCTATTGACTCTACTAAAGTAGAAAAAGAACTTAATTGGAATAGAACATATAATTTTGAAGAAGGTATTAAAGAAACTGTTGATTGGTATGTCAATAATCAAGAATGGATAGAAGATATTAAATCAGGTAAATATAAAGATGCTTATAAAGGATAACTTAAATAATTAAGTTATCTTTTTTTAATACAATATGACAACACTAAATAAGATATGCTATACTCTAAAAGAGGATATGATTACATGAATAAAAAAAGAAATGTCATTATAGATGTATTAAAAGGAATAGCCGTCTTAGGAGTAATCATAGGTCATGCAATACAAAGAGGTTTTGGTATTCCAGGACAAGATTATCTTAATAATAAAATATTTTTAATAATTTATACTTTTCATATGCCAATGTTTATGTTTTTATCTGGCTATACTTTGAAAAAATATAATAAATCTTTTGATAAATCATTTATTATTAAAAGGATACTTAGATTAATTATACCAACAATTACCTGGAGTTACTTAATATGGTTAGTAAGAGATTATAACTTTGTTGGTATTAAAGAATTCGTGTATTTTCCTTCATCTTTTTGGCAATATACTAAAGAATTACTAGTTAAACCAGATTATATTATATGGTTTCTTTATATATTATTTCTATGTGATATTTCCTACTTTATTATTAATAAGATTAATAAAAATAAAGATGTTAAGGTAGAAATATTTCTAGCAATTATAATATATCTATTATTATTATTAATACCTACTACTAAATTTGGGATATGGAGATTCAAAATATATTTTCCAATATTTACCATAGGTTATTTCTCTCCATATTATAAAGAATATTATAAATCATTCTCGTTCATTAAAACGATTATATGCATAATTATATACATATTACTATTCCCCTTATTTGATATTTCATTAAATAACATAGGTCCTTATTATTTAATATCACTAGTAGCAATATACATAATACAACAAATAGTATTATTAATTAAGAATAAACATATAATATATATTTTGTCATTTTTTGGGAAACATTCTCTCGAAATGTACCTATGCCAATGTCTTTGTTTAAATATAGGTCTAGGAAGTGGATATAT